>MAAC01016713.1_pt1 | contig 33307 bp, 21 predicted proteins | sample 1115981 | NCBI WGS metagenome assembly MAAC01 (sample SAMN04961126, study PRJNA320927) | seawater metagenome | isolation source: sample BD02T64 sea water enriched with oil for 64 days | place: USA:Gulf of Mexico | collected 2013-07-27 | reverse complement strand
AATCATAAAAACGCATAATAAATACAATTCATCGACGTTAATCATGATGGATTGTCAAATGTAGTGCGAATAATGTTAATTAATGCTTTCGTATTTAATTGAAATAATTATATTGCGACTCGTTTTTCAAAATAAATTCTTAAAATGAAGAAGTACTTTGTAGTAAAAGCAGTATTTGCGCTATTTGCTGGTATAGCAATAGTGAGTTGTGGTGGTGGAAACGACTACACTACAACATCGCGTGGTACCGGTTGGGACGTAACTGGTAAAAACGGATTTGAATTAAATACTAAATATAAGGAACAGGAAACTGGACCTGGACTTGTATTTGTTGAAGGTGGTACTTTTACCATGGGACGTGTGAAAGATGATCCTATGCACGACTGGAACAACACTCCTAATCAACAACACGTACAATCCTTCTATATAGATGAGACCGAAGTAACTAATGGGATGTACCTCGAGATGCTTGAATTTATCAAAGCTGTTTTCCCACCAGAAGACGAGGAATACCGTAATATTTATAATGGCGCAGTACCAGATACTCTTGTGTGGAGAAACCGCTTAGGCTACAACGAGGAAATGACTAACAATTATTTACGCCATCCTGCTTACCAGAACTATCCTGTAGTAGGTGTAACATGGATTCAGTCTGTAGAATATGCTAACTGGAGAACAGAACGTGTAAATGAACTTATCTTAAATAAGCAAGGTTATACTTCTAAAGACGCTTTAGCAAATCAAGAAGCTGGCGCAACATTTAATACAGAAACTTATTTAAACGCACCTACATTAACTTATGGTGGTGATGAAGAAAAAACTAAAGGTGGAAAACGATCTGAATCTTTAGAAAAAAAGAAAACAGCTAAAGCCGCAAAACAAGGAAATGACGGTGAAGTTTCTGGACTTTACGTGACTAGAAAAGACGGTATTCTTTTACCAGCTTACCGTTTACCAACGGAAGCTGAATGGGAATATGCTGCTTTAGGTCTAGGAAGTGTACGTGAATATAACGCCTATCGAGGTAGAAAAAAATACCCATGGGATGGTCAGTACACAAGAAGCGGTAAACGCAAATCTCGTGGTGATCACATGGCTAACTTTAAGCAAGGTGATGGTGATTATGGTGGTATCGCTGGATGGAGTGATGACGGAGCAGATATTACGGCACCAGTAAAATTCTATGAGCCTAACGACTTTGGGGTTTATGAAATGGCTGGTAATGTATCAGAATGGGTTGCAGATGTATACCGTCCTATGGTAGATGATGAATTTAATGACTTTAATTACTACCGTGGTAATGTATATACAAGAAATAAAATAGGTCCTGATGGAATGATCGCAGTTGTAAGTGCAGACTCTATCCCTTACGATACTTTAAGTAATGGAAAATTGATTGCACGTGCATTGCCAGGTGAAATTCAAAGAGAATCTGTAGATGATAATGAGACTTATTTAAGAACTAACTTTGACAGAAGCGATAATAGAGACTTCCGTGATGGTGACGCTCAATCGACTAAGTACTTTGATAAAAGAGATCGTCTGAACGATGAGAACAATAGAATGTATAATTCTCCAAAGCACAGTGTGCAGTTTGATTCTATCGGTAACTTAGACAGACAATATGATAAAGACTCAAACCGTACATCTCTCATCAACAATGAAGTAAGAGTAATTAAAGGTGGTTCATGGAGAGATAGAGCTTACTGGCTAGATCCAGCAGCAAGAAGGTCTTATCCACAAGATATGGCTAAGGATGATTTAGGATTCCGTTGTGCGATGTCTAGAGTAGGTTCTAAAGCCAAGAAAACTAAAAGACCACGTAACTAGTACGTAAGACATTATAATTTGTAAAAAGCCCTTATTTTAAGGGCTTTTTTAATATTACAATTTGTATGAATACAACAATAGAATCCCTTTATCAATTTTTCATTTCCTCTAATGGTATTAATACTGATACAAGATCCATTCATGAAGGCGATTTATTTTTCGCTCTTTCTGGAGAGAATTTTGATGGTAACCAGTATGTAGAAACTGCCTTAAATAAAGGCGCAAGCCATGTTGTTTCAAACGATAGAACATGGAGTAATCATGAGCAAGTTACAGTGGTAAGCAATGTTTTAAAAACACTTCAAGAATTAGCAACCTACCACAGGAGAATACTTAACATACCCATAATTGCTCTTACAGGAAGTAATGGAAAGACCACAACTAAAGAACTTATCATTTCCGTACTATCTACACAATTCACAGTAAAAGGTACAAAAGGTAATTTCAATAATCACATAGGCGTTCCCTTAACACTACTTTCCTTTGATTCATCTGTAGAAATAGGCGTAGTAGAAATGGGTGCAAATCATATGAAAGAGATTGAATTATTAAGCACTATTGCAGAGCCTAATTATGGCTTGATAACAAATTATGGGAAGGCACATCTTGAGGGGTTTGGAAGTGTTGAAAACATTAAAAAAGGAAAAAGTGAGTTGTTTGATTATCTCAACGCCTCGTCTGGTACAGCAATAATAGGACGGTGGGATCCAGAACAAATAGTTAGATCATCAAACGTGAAGCAAGTATTCACTCCTGAAAATACATCTATTTTCTCTGAAGTACCATTTCTAACATTTATAGCTCAAAATGAACTTATTAAATCAAAACTTACAGGAAGCTATAATTACCACAATGCCCTTTTTGCATATACCGTAGGATTAGTGATGAACATAAGTCAGAAAAACATTATTGCAGGAATTGAGAACTATGTACCTAAAAACAATCGGTCGCAAATAATTACAAGCCAAAACACAAAAATCATATTAGACGCGTATAATGCTAATCCTAGTAGTATGAAAGTAGCTTTAGAAAATTTAGCTCTTCAAAAAGAAGCTAATAAAATAGCGATATTAGGTGACATGTTTGAATTAGGTGATTATGCATTAGAAGAACATCAAAAGATGGCGTCACTTGCAGAAAAGTTAAAATTTCAGCACATTTACTTGATAGGAGAAAACTTTAATCGAACAGAAACTATTAATTCCAAAAAATTCAAAACTAAAGAAGCTTTTTTAAAGTCTTTTCAATTTGATGTTGATAAACAACAAGTTATATTAATAAAAGGCTCACGAGGAATGGGACTCGAAAACATTTTGAAAGCAATGGACATTAAATTTTAAAAGTTTTTCAAAAAAAACGCAAAAAAGCTTTCAGCAAATCAATAATTATGTAAATTTGCCACCGCTTACGAGCAAAAGGTACCTTAGCTCAGTTGGTAGAGCAAAGGACTGAAAATCCTTGTGTCCCTGGTTCGATTCCTGGAGGTACCACTAAAAGCCCGATCTTTTGATCGGGCTTTTTGTTTTAAATAATGTAACTACGATTATATTTACAGACTCATGATACTAGCCATTGACATAGGAAACACTTCCATTAAGATTGCTGCCATCGATCATTTAACCGTACATAAAATCGTACGCACCGAGATTAACTTCTTTAAACAAGAGATAAAGAGTTTTAAACAGTCCTTTTTAAACATTACGGAAGTTGCTTATTGCAATGTAAGTGTATTTCCAGATCACCTACTGGCTTATTTAAATGCTAATTTTGACACCGTTTTTGAAGTAAATAGTAAGGTTCAATTACCATTTAACAATCATTATAAAAGCTTAACATTAGGTAACGACCGCATTGCCCTGGTCGCAGGAGGCTTATTTGTTGAGGCTTCAAACGCGCCCTTACTAGTGATAGACGCTGGTACATGCGTCACTTACGACTTTATAGATAGCCTCAAAAACTATAAAGGAGGAGCGATTTCTCCAGGCTTACAATTACGTTATAAATCTCTTCATAATTTTACTGCAAACTTACCGTTATTACAACCACAACATATAGATTATATAACCGGTAATAACACAGAAACATCGATTCACAGTGGTGTTATTAAAGGATTAACTTTAGAGATCAAAGGAGTTATAGAGACATATACAGAAAAATATCAGGACCTAAAAATTTTAATGACAGGAGGCGATAGCGAGCTATTGGTAAAACAACTAAAAAACCGTTTCTTTGCGACGCCATTTTTGATGCTTTATGGCATCTATAATTTATACCAATTTAATAAAAATCTATGATTAGAAGTATAGTAATTGCAATAGCAATATTAACAAGTATAAACTGCTTTGCACAATCACGCACTTCATCACCTTACTCCTTTTTTGGTTTGGGGCAACAAACTTTTAAAGGTACTATTGAAAATCGTAGTATGGGTAGCATGCTTACCTACGCAGATAGTGTTCATATTAACTTGAGAAATCCAGCAGCTTATGGAAACTTAAGAGTTACCACCTACTCATTAGGAGCTGTTCACTCTGAAACATGGGCCTCTACAGAAAGTGAAAGCGACTCCTATTCTGCAACCTCTATAGAATATGTTAGTATAGGGATTCCACTGGGAAGAAAAGCCGCTTTTGGCTTTGGATTAGTTCCATTTAATTCTGTAGGCTATGAAATCGGTAACGTAACAGAAACATTATACTCTAGATTTACAGGAACTGGTAGTATTAATCGCGCTTACCTAGGCTTTGGTTACAAAATAACTCCAGAATTGAGCATCGGTGGTGAATTCAGATATAACTTCGGTGAAGAAACTAACTCGTCGAGTGTAGCTGTTGCTGGTGTCCAATTTGGAACTAATGAAATTAATGAGACCGATTTCAGTGGTGCTTCATTTAATTTAGGATTGCATTATCAGAAAATGATTAACGAAAAACTCGAGATTCAGGCAAGCGCAGTTTACAGTCCAGAGAGCGATTTAAATGCAAAAAATGAACGCACCTTATCTACATTTCTTTTAACCACAGATCTAAATGAAAATATTGTAAGTACTAGAACTCCTGAACTTGATGAGCAAGATTTAAAACTGCCTTCAGAATTAACTTTTGGTCTTACTATAGGCCAGCCGTTAAAATGGAATGCTGGAGTAGAATATTCTACGCGCGGTAGTAGCGCCATTACTTCTCGATCATTTGCACCTGCAGGAACGACTTTTAAAGATGCAGCATCATATAGAGCTGGAGGTTTTTACATACCCAATTACAATAGTGTAACCAGCTACTGGGACCGCGTAGTTTACAGAGGTGGTATTAGATATGAAGAATTAGGCCTTGAAATAAGTGGTGATGGAGTGAATTCTTCAGACATAAATGAGTTTGGCATATCTTTTGGATTAGGATTACCGATCGGTAAAAGAACTGGTTTTTCAAATGCAAACATTGGCTTTGAAATAGGACAAAGAGGAACAGAAGATTTCGGTTTAATTAGAGAACGATTTTTCAACGTCTCCATTGGTTTATCACTTAACGATGTTTGGTTTATTAAAAGAAAATACAATTAAGAACAACTCAAATCAATATTATGAAACTTAAAAATACATTTTTAATCGCACTTAGCTTTTTTAGTTTCGCTTTCGCGAAAGCGCAAGTATCTCCAGAATGTGGAAATATGTTAAGCCTCTTTGCTGAAGATGCAAAAGCTAAAAATTATGATGCTGCATACACGCAATTAGGTCCATTAATGGAAAAATGCCCTGATGCAAGCGTAGCGATATATCAATACGGTGAAAAAATCTACGAGTATAGGATTAAAAAGAAAGTTGGGGTAGAAACAGAAAACGTAGAAGGACTTTTAAAAATGCTTAATACTCAAGTTTCTAATTACCCTGCTAAAGTAGACGTTACAAGAAAGAAAATTGAGATTGCACGTACTATGCAGAAGTATAAAATAGGTACTAGTGAAGAACAATTTGAAATGCTGGATGGTTTGTTTAATTCAGATCAAGAAAACTTCACTGATCCTAATGGTATGATGACTTATTTTTCTTTAGCTGAAAAGCAATACAAAAACAATAAATTAGATCTTCAAAGACTCTTCAATATATATGATAAGTTAACTAATCATATTGAGTCTCTACAAGATGAAAGATCTAAAGTTGTTGCTGATTTAATGACAAAACAGGAAACTACTAAGCTTACTGAAAAAGAAGAAAAAACCATAGGTTATCAAGAAGCTAATCTTAAAAATTACGGTATCGTGATGGGTAGTGTGAATGGTACCTTAGGTGAATTAGCAGATTGTGATAAATTAATTCCACTTTACGATGCAGAGTTTGATGCAAATCAATCTAATAAAGAATGGCTAAGTAATGTTCTCGTTAGACTTCAAAAGAAAGATTGTACTGATGCACCTTTATATATTAAGTCTGTTAAAGCGCTACATGCTATTAACCCTAGTGCAAGAACAGCATATGGATTAGGAAATATTGCTGAGACTACTGCTGAAAAAATGGAATACTGGGATCAAGCAATAGAGCTAGGTATTGATAATGACACCAAAGCTGCTATTTACTACAAGAAAGGTAATATTTACAAAGGTAAAGGCCAGTATGGAAGTGCAAGAAAAGCCTACCTGGCAGCAACTGATTTGAGACCATCTTTCGGAGCACCGTACCTTCAAATTGCTGGTATGATATCTAAAAGTAATGGTAGCTGTGGATCAAACCCTTTTGAGAAGAGAGCTTTAAACTGGGTAGCTGCAAGATATGCTTATAAAGCTGCGAGAGTAGACCCTTCATTAAAGAAAAGTGCTGGAAAAGCTGCTGCAGCATATAATGCTGCTGCACCAGGAAAGAGAGATGTCTTTTCTAACAGCAGTTACAACTCTGGTGATAGAATCACTTTTAATTGCTGGGTAGGAGAATCAGTTACTATACCTAACTTTTAATGAAATCTTTATTTCACATATTTAAATACACGATCACGGCACTAGCCGTGATCTGTTTTTTTGCATCATGTGATGATAATTTAAAAGAGATTCAAAAGATGGAAATCGCCTCTAACGAGCCAGTAGGTGAAGTAGAGAACATGCTTTTAAAACATACCGATAGCGGTAGATTGAAACTAAGCATCCAAGGCAAAAAAATGCTGGATTTTTCAAATGATGAGTTTCCTTTCACACAATTTCCCGATGGTATAACAGTAAAGGTTTATCAATACACTGATGATCAAACAAACCTCACCACTATAACTGCAGACTCTGGAACCATGTATGACCAGACTAAACTTATAGACTTGCGCAATAATGTTAAAATTGTAACCAGCGACGGTAATACCTTTATGGGAGACCAACTCTACTGGGATCAAAAAGCAAAATGGATTTTTACAAATCAAGCCTTTGAGACATCAATTGTTGATAGTGAAGATGCTCAAAACATAGGTAAAACAACAGGAACCGTTCTTGATGCAAATGAAGATTTAAAAAAATTGATTGCTATAGATCCAGATGATACCTTTGTACCAAAACAAAACAAATGAGCAAATTTTTCAAATACTTCGAATACGCCTATTTAATTTTTGCCGTAGTTTTTGTAATTACTGGCTTCTACGAGCTAGGCATTAACCCTAATCAAGCTTACCTCCTATTTGGAATGGCAGTGGTTGCCGTATTTATGTTTTTCTTTAAAAGGCGATTTCGTCGTAGATTTGAAGAACGCAATAAATAAAAATGCTAATTCAAATTCTTATTATCATTACGATGCTCGTGCTCAGTGCATTTTTTTCGGGCATGGAAATCGCTTATGTTTCTTCTAACAAGATTCATATAGAATTAGAAAAACGACAGAATGATCTTATAGGTCGTGTACTACGCAACCTTACCGCACGTCCATCTAAGTTCATTATAACCATGCTTATAGGTAACAGCATCTCGCTAGTTGTTTATGGTTTTGCAATGGAAACTTTAATGTCCACATTTTTAATACAGTCGTTTCCAGACTATGCTGAGATATTAAATAGCCTGTTAGTACAGACCGCATTTACAACCTTAATCATTCTTTTAACTGCAGAGTTTTTACCTAAAGTATTTTTTCAGATTTACTCAAATGAATTATTGAAATTCTTTGCTATCCCTGCATATATCTTTTACCTACTCTTCTGGCCCATCTCGCTATTTTGCATAATGATTTCAGATTTTATCTTGAAAACGTTTTTTAAATCAAGCGGTGACTCGTTACAATTGAGCTTTTCTAAGCTAGAATTAGGTAATTATATTACAGAGCAAATGGAAAGTGTGGAGATCAAAGAAGATATAGATACTGAAATACAGATCTTTCAAAACGCATTAGACTTCGGTGGTCTTAAAGCTCGTGAAGTTATGGTTCCTAGGACTGAAATGATCGCAGTGCATCAAGATACAAACGTTAAGGAACTCAATAAAAAATTTGTCTCAACTGGATTATCAAAAATTTTAATCCATGAAGATACTATAGATGACATTATAGGATATGTACATAGTTTTGATCTATTTAAATCTCCAGAAAGCATTGAAAAAATAAAACGCAATGTAATTAACGTCCCAGAAACCATGCTTGCTAAAGATGTGCTAAGTTTACTTATCAAGCGTCATAAAAGCATAGCAATAGTTCTTGATGAATATGGCGGGACAAGTGGTCTTATAACTGTAGAAGACATCATAGAAGAACTTTTTGGAGAAATTGAAGACGAGCATGATTCAGATCTATTGATCGATCATCAGATTAATGAAAATGAGTATAAACTCAGTGCTCGTTTAGAGGTAGATCAAATAAATGAAAACTACAATCTTAACCTTCCCGAAAGCGATCAATATGAAACTTTAGGTGGTTTAATTGTAAACGAGACTGCTGGTATCCCAGAAGAAGGAGACGTAGTTATTATCGATGGTAACAGTTATAAAATACTTGAAAAATCAGATAATAAAATCGATCTAGTTCATCTTACCGTAGGTGATCCAGAATGATTTAGGTAGTTGGATAAGTATTTATATCACTTAAATATCTTTAAAATTCTTTTTGCGATTCCGCTTTCGCGAAAGCGAGATCAACACCAGCCTCTCTATTCCTATAAAAATAATGATTCATATGAGTGTATAAAGAGCTAGTATGCTTTATTAATTAGGTGGAAAACACTATTTTCGCCCTCATCAAAAAAATAAATAAATTACAATGGCGGTATTAGGTAAAATTAGAAATCAAGGAGTTATTTTGATTCTAGTAATTGCGCTAGCATTATTTGCTTTCATTATTCAAGGTGTACTCACCTCAAACGGACAAAAACAAGACGATGCAGTAGGCTATATAGGTGATACTGAAATTGATCGTGAGAGTTTTGCAAGAAAAGTTGAAAACGCATCTCAAAACAGAGGCGCAAATTTTTCTCAAATTCAGGCAGTAAATTCTGTATGGGATCAAGAAGTACGTAATGCGGTACTAGCTCAACAAATAGAAGCGGCAGGAATTAAGGTTACTGATGAAAAAGTTGCAGAGCTTGTAAAAGCAAACTACAAGAGTAATCCTCAATTTCAAAATGAAGATGGGTCTTTCAATGAGTCTCAATTTAAATCATTTGTACAAAACATCCAGCAAGTTAATGGCGCAGGATGGAATGATTTTATTACTGGTACTGCTACAAACGCACAGCAAGAACAGTTTTTTAACCTATTGAAGTCTGGACTAATTGCAACAAATGCAGATGGTGAGATGGAATATAGAATGGAAAATGATAACCGTACATTTTCTTATGTAAATATTCCATATACGACAATTGCAGATAGTCTAGTAGAAGTTACCTCTTCAGAAATAAGCGATTATGTAAATAAACATAAAAATCAATTTAAAGTTGAGGCTCAGAGAAATATTGAGTTTGTACTTTTTGAAGATAAAGCTTCTCAAGAAGATAAAGATTCTTATAAATCAGACTTGAGCAAATTATTAAGTGAGCAAACTTTGCGTAACTTAAATACTAAAAAAGACTATACAGTTCCTGCAATAACAGAAGCTGAAGACTTAAATGCTTATGTAGCACAAAACAGTGATTTACCTTATGATAATCGCTATGTAATGGTTTCAAATCTTCCAGCTGCTGCAAAAGCCGTAGCAAATGTGGAAGAAGGAAGCACATTCGGCCCATATGAAGATGGTGAATACATGAAATTATCTCTTGTTGAAGATAAAAAGGTTATTAATGATAGTGTAAATAATAGACATATCTTAATTGCCTATCAAGGTGCTCAAAGAGCTGACCCAAGCATTACTAGAAACAAAGAAGCAGCAAAGAAAACTGCAGACAGTATCTTTAATTTAATAGGTCAAAGCAAGAGCAAATTTGATTCTAAGTTTGAATATTTTAAAGAAAACAAAGAGGTAGCAAACGGTCAAGACATCGGTTGGGTAGTTTATTCAGGTAATGCAAGAAATTACGCAGCAGGATTTACTAAATTTCTATATGAAAATGAAGAAGGTACCGTAGGTATTGCAGAGTCTGCTTTCGGTTACCACATTATAAGAATTGATGAAGTTGCTGCACCTAAAGATGCTATCAAGCTGGCAACAGTTGCAAAAAAAGTAATCGCTTCTAAAAAGACAGGAAAAGAATTGTTTACTAAAACAGTGAAGTTCCAGAAAGCAGCAAAAGACGGAGACTTTGTTGCTCTTGCAAAAGAAAATGGTATTACCTCTACTCCAGTAAATAATTTAAAACCTCTTGATGAGACATTACCTACAATAGGTAAGAACAGAAGAATCATTCAGTGGGCATTTAATGAAGATAGGTCTGAAGGAGACATTGAACGCTTTGAAACTTCTAGAGGTTATGTAGTAGTAAAACTTAATAAAAAGAGTGCTGCTGGTAACATGTCCAGTGAAGAAGCTAGTGCAAAAGTTGCTCCTATCTTAAGAAAGGAGAAAAAAGCAAAGCTGATTATGGATAAGATCATTGCTAGCGAAGTTTCTGAAATAGCAAATAACCAAGGTCAAGCTATGAAAACTGCAGCTAGTGTAAACCGTAAGAACCCAACTATTCCAGGTGTAGGTGAAGAGCCTCTAGTAGTAGGTACTGCATTTGGTCTTGATCAAGGCGCTACTTCAAAGCCTATTGCTGGAGATAATGGTGTTTTTGTAATTAAAGTAACTGCTATAGAGACAGCACCAGACTTACAAAACTATACTTCAAATGCAAATACAATCGCTACACAGGCAGCAAATCAATCTACTTCTAAATTAGTAGAAGCATTGAAAAAATCTGTTGAGATAGAAGATAATAGAGCTGTATTCTATTAATCTGTAGGATATATCAATAAATTAAAAACGCCACTCGACTGAGTGGCGTTTTTGTTTCTTGTTTTATAATACTTACTAATAACTTAAGACGGCATCATCCCACTCAAGAATAATCTTATATCCTTTATTCTTGAAATATTTACGATGCTCAAGTCCACCAGTAGCCAAAACAAAATCGCCGCCCCAACCGCCTAAAGATTTTATTGCTCCTTGATAATCATCAAAAAGCTGCTGCTTAATAGGTGCTATTCCTACCACTGCAGAGATGATCTCTTCATGACGTGTGATGCACTGTTCAAACATTAATAAATCATTTGAGGCTTCTAGAAAGGCATTAGGCATATTACTTAATTCTTCTCTATAGGATGACGTTAAAAGTCCCTTATCAAATTTTGCAATAGAATCTCGGCTGTTTTGTTTTCTATTTAAGTAAACAAAAAACAGTTTTTCTTTTATCGCAGGATTAAAATATACCTCTTTAAAAAACGGCTCTTCATTGTTATAATTATAAATAATAGATTTTTGAGCTGTAGCACAAGCAATATCATAACCACTACCTCCAAAACACTTAAATTGTAATTGATAAGGATCACAACCTAGCCATTGAGCTATACAGGATATTAATGTAGAACTCGTTCCCATACCTGATTTTCTATCAAAGTCTAAAGTAGTCACCGCATCAAAACCTCTTAAAGACTTATTAGAAGTTAAATGCAGCGCAGTATTTAAAATTTCACTTAATTTAAAAGTAATAGGGTTATCACAATTAATACAATCGGAATACAGGTCATGCACATTTGTAATTACCTGATACCACAATTCTCCATCACTATTATAACTTTTCCAAGTGATTTCTTGATCATCACGATCGGTGATTTCTAAGTACTGATTCAATTTTAAAGGTACTGCCAGTGCAGGCACATTATCTAAGACGGCATATTCTCCGGTAATTAAAAATTTACCGTGCGCAGTATATTTTTTGGTCTTTTTGGTTGCCATGGTATTCAACAGATATTATTCGCTAAATTTTACAGTAGTTTGTCGTTCTCTATTCACATGCAATTGCGTGACGTCTGGTCGAGAATAATGACCTACCACGTCAAAGTTTTGCTTCTCTTCTAATACTCTTTTAAAATCCAGAGTCGCATAGATCACTTCCTCTTTACCTATTTGTGGCTCTATAATCCATTCTCCGTCAGGACCAGCGATGCAACTACCACCATTTGCTAGTACCTCAGGCGCATTTTCTAGTATTTGATCAATATGAATCGTATCCTTTGGGAAATCGGCTTTAAACATCGTTGAGGATACAGACAGCACATAACAACGACCTTCACGAGCTATAAATCTCGTTATATCTTTAGTGTTATGGTCACTTCCTGGCCAGCAGGCTACGTGCAAATTAGTTCCTTGAGCATACATGGCAGCACGAGGTAATGGCATCCAGTTTTCCCAACAGTTGAGACCACTCACCGTAAAATCTTTTAATTTGTGAGTCACCAGCCCATTTCCATCACCTGGCGACCAGGTAAGACGCTCGTCATACGTAGGCTGTAATTTACGGTGTACACTTTGAATGATTCCTTGTTGATCTATGTAAACCATACTAGCATACACACTATGTCCACCACGATCTTCAGGTCGTTCTATAATTCCTAAATAGATGGATATTTGTTTCGCTTTCGCGAAAGCGCAAACGGCATCCAGCTCTCCTTTTTCTATACAAACAGCGTTCAAGACATATTGCCTGTGCAGTTCTTTTACCTCTTTTTTATTCCATGCAGCACCATCCATCAGTCCCAACCAAAACGGATAACCGGGCAGCAATCCTTCTCCAAAAACAACCAACTCAGCATTTTCTTTAACAGCTTCTTCTAAAGTGGAGAGAATCTTTTCTAAGGTTGATTTTTTATCTAACCACACTGGTGAGATTTGAGCGAGAGCAACTTTTATATGGGAATTCATAAATTTTAAAATAAGGTTTGCAAACGATCTATAATCGCAGGCAAGTCAATTAATAGAATAGAAAAAACTCCTGCACCTATTATAACTTTAAGTATAAAATGGATAAGTAAATACTCTCTTTTACGTCTAGAAGACCAGATTAATGGCATACAAACCAGTAATGCTCCTGTAATGAGTGTAAAATAATACTGCATAAAACCTATTTCAAAGTATGCGATGAGAACCGTTATAGGTATGATCGTTAAAAACGTAAGAAACGTATAAAACTGTTTACTTACTTTTTCTCCCATAACTACTGGAATGGTCTTGTAATTCTGCGCGAGGTCACCTCTAAGGTTCTCTAAATCCTTAACTAACTCTCTCATCCCTAAAATTAGAAATAAGAAACCTCCATGAACTAGAATCACTGGGTAGAAGTTTTTGTAATACATAAACAAAACAAAAAACGGAGTCACCGCAAGAAGTGCAGCCATCAAATTACCTAAAAATAGAACTCTTTTAAGCTTATGGGAATAAAACCACATAGCAAAAATATAGAACGCAAAAAATAATCCAGCTCTCCATGAAACTATACTTCCCAAAATAAAAGCAATACCATTTACAGTAAAATATACTGACCACAAAGTAGACCTGCTTATTTTGTTTTCTAATAATGTTTTTTGGGGCCTATTAATCAGATCTTTTTCTCGATCATAAAAGTTGTTGATAATATAACCACCAGCAATTGCAGCACTAGTAGCAAAAATTATCATCCACAGCCGGTAATCCAGTAGAATAGACTTTACAGAAAGCTCTGGTGCGATTATAAAGATCGCAGCTAGCAATTGTGCAAATGCGACTAAAACAACATTATACAATCGGACACTAGAAAAAAGACTTAAAGCTTTTATGAGTAATGCCTTAAAACTATTAGAAGTGTGTAGTTGATATGTTTGCTCCTTATTCACAGAGCTAATTTACTACATAGGTATCACAATAGACTTGATTTAAGAATAGGTTAATGTTATCTACTCTTAAATAAACAGATAATCACCATAATTTCACACCTATGAAAATGAGTTTTAAAGCTCGCCTATTCTGTAATAAAAATTCGCTCGCCAGCGCTATGACTAGAAAACTCTGGTGCGTACATGCTTTCTATGTTAGTAATTCCGTTAGAGAAATTACCAGCATTATTTGCTCTTACCTCGTATTCAAAAACATAGGTTCCTTTTGGAATGTTATCAAAGAAGAAGTGTGTCGCCACATCTTTTGTACTTTGATAATAACCTAATCCATCTTGCCATTTGTATTCTGATAGTACATCTACAGGTTCAAAACCACTGGCGCGCATGTCTTTTAAATGCACAAAATCCATATCGGTTTTGGTTCTAATCTCAATTCTAACCGTAACTAAATCACCTATTTCCAATGCATCTTGAGAAGTGATCTCTTTTAATTCTTCGCCAGAATTGTTACTCACTTTCTTATACAACCTCTTTTTTACTGATAAAGGTCCATTATCATCTCTGGTAATTTTATCTAGGTTCTCAAAATACTGCCAGTACAAACCACCGTAACCAGTTACTTCTCCTCTATTCTTCACCTCAACGGTCGCATGTTTTTTAGTAATCTCTTCTTTGTTCAACGAGATTTTAAAATAACCAGTTCCAGCTTCTTTTTTCACCTCATTCATTTTGTTTTCTGGTAATTCTTTTCCTGCCCAAGTGATTTGATTTTTCACCTCAACATCAGTCCAGTTGCCATTTTGTAATAGCAACGCATAAGTAGCATCTGCAGTAGCTTTTGTAGATTTCCATTGTGTGGTTCTTTTCTTTTTCAATAACCATACTTGCAATTCTTCCACCGTTTTTGTGTCGTTATCGATTTCCATAAATGCCTCTATCGCTAGTGCTTGTGTTTCTATATCGCTGCTGTACCAGTACCAAGAGTTGGTATTTTCTTTCCAGTACATGCCGTTTTCTTTACTTACTACTGCCGTTTGTCGCAAACCTTCAAGGATTTTGGCAGCTGTCTTCTTCTCGCCGTTTCTATGCAATGCGATGGCCATTAGTAATTGAGTGTATAATGGTTTTGAAGCAAATTCTTTTTCCGCTTTCGCGAAAGCTACCTTTTCAAAATCTTCTAATACCTTATCCGTCTTCTGATCGAGAACCGACTTCTCAAAGCTGCGTGCATACTGATAATGCCAGTAACTCGCACCGAAATTGTATTTCTTTAAATTCTTATTGCGTTTGAGATAATCATTGAATCTTTTTACCCAAGCTCGATCTACCGCGGCAATGGCATTTTTATAGATGCGATCTGTTTGCGGTCGGTCTTCATCGTTGACTCCTAATTTATTCAAATGACCTATTCCTGCCGCAATATGCCTTGTGATGTATTCATTAGTATTTCCACCGCTGAACCATGGAAAACCACCTGAACTGCTTTGTTTTTCTTCGAGTTTGGCAAGAGTTTTCTTTTTCTCGCGAGCTGTTTTATCCAGATCAAAAAGCGTTGCCAATCGTTGCTGTTTTTGCGCCTCAGTTTGTGCATCGCGCAACCATGGCGTGTGCGCTAGAATTACCGATTTTAATTCTTCGTTTTGCTCTAACTTGCTTTTATTGGTGCCGTTTGCTGCCCAACTGTCAAAAACCTCTTTCACCTTAGGACTGCTATTCAAAATATGCGCTGCCATGGCGTTTGCATAATACCTAGAGAATGTTTGCTCTGCACACTCGTGCTCGTATTCCATGAGGTAAGGCAAGGACTTGATCGCATACCAACTAGGATTAGACGTATATTCAAAAGTCATTTGATGATTTTCTAAGGTAGCAGATGTATGGTTTGCGAGTTTATCCATAGTTACCGATTCTGTCTCTCCTGCGCGAACCCAAAGCGATCTGGATTCGGTAACCAACATTCTATTCGTAAGAACTGGCAAGGTATTTTCTTCTCCATCAGAGAACTGACCAGCTTTTGCAATCACACGATAGGTTACCGCTTGCGTACCAACCGGAATTACAAAAGTCCAATTCACAGATGCGTTGCCACCTTTCTCCGCAGTAAAATTTTGAAGTGCATTGGTATTTTGCAACTCTTGATCTATAGGTTGCATAGTGAGCGCATCAAATAATTTTAAAGTTGCGATTCCTTCTATTTTGGCATCACTTAGGTTGGCTATTTTAGTGGAAAATCTAATCGTGTCGGTTTCTCTAAGAAATCTAGGTGCGTTAGGAACAAGACTCAGTTCCTTTTGCGTCACAACCAGTTTTTCTAGGTATGCCGTCTCGGCTTTTTTGTTATGTGCAAAAAGTCTCAGTTTCCACTGAGTCAACATTTCTGGAGAAGTGAAAGAAAATTTAAGGTTTCCTTTCTCATCTGTTTTTAGTTCTGGTAAGAAAAAGGCTGTTTCTTTCAGGTTTTTTCTTATTTGGACATTATTCAATGCCATCTCTTGAAGTACGAGATCATTGGCACTTACGCCTTCTTTTGTAGAAATGATAATGGCACCATTTGCCGCACGACTGCCGTAAATGGATGTGGCATTTGTACTATTTAAATAGGCTACTTCAACAATTTGTGAACCGTCTAAATTTTTAAATTCTTCCACTGTTATTACTGTTCCATCTAACACATAAAAAGTAATCTCATTGTTCATTGCTACTCCTGGTAAATTTTTTAAAAGAGATTCAATATCTCCGTCTCGATAATTCCTATTATCGTTACTATCAAAATTAGTTCTTAGATAAGTCTCATCTTCTGAAGAAGCATCCCTAGGATACATTCTTGCAATTAATTTACCATTGCTAAGAGTTTCATAAGCAATACTTTCATTATTTCTATAAGCATTTCCACGATAAGTATTAAAGTCGTTAAACTTATCATCTATACCATTTCCATTCCTCGGTAAATAGTTAGGAACGCCATCTTGGTCGTCATCGGCTTCATAATCTTCTATTACCTTTGCTTGGTTAGGATCAAGTCGATTCATAGTCCTATAGCCCATAACTACAACCTCTCCTAAACTATTTTTTAAATTCAAGGATATGACTTTTTGATTGTCTACTTTAATGATTTCGGCATCATAACCGGTGTAGCTAATGATCAAGTGATCGTTAAATCCTGCTTTAATTCTATAAATCCCATCAAAATCAGATGTGGTAAAAATCGAAGTTCCTTTAATTTGAATCGTAGCTCCTATTATTTCGTCTCCATCTGGACCCAAAATCCTTCCTGTTACATAGCCTTCAATTGGTTGAATTGGTTCGAATTTTTTCCTTAGTTTTCTAAGATAATTTTCATACCTATAAGTATTTAAATTAAAGTCTAAACCATAATATCTAATTTGATCATAATTAAATCGAGGCATGTCTATCCATGGATTTATAATATTCAAGTTCGCATATTTGATCGATAAATAAGTTGTTGATCGAAATATATTGGGATAGAAATTGTTGTAATTATTTGAAAATGAAAAACGACTCCAGTTTTTAGTGGTAAATTCATCAAGACTTTTATCATACATACTAGCTAGTACCTCTGCATTCATTCTCTTGTTATCTTGATCTTTAATAATAAAAGACCATTCTTCTTCTGCGCCTGGATATAATTTATTTCTAAAACTATTAGTCTCTATTTTATATATAGAAAAGGCTTCTTGATCTCCTTCTGCTTGAAATCTAGAGGTATAAAATTTATTCTCTTTTTGTACCGAATAATAAAATTTCATCCAGTTCTCATCTGCTTTTTGAAGATCATATTTAAGTGTTGTTTTTCCTCTAGGCAAGAAAATAGTTTTATCACTTAAAATTCCTTTAGCGTCATATGTCAAAAGATTTAAATAAATACCATCCATAGAAGTATGGAAATTTACGGTTGCAATGTTATCTTCTACCTCTACATTGTGGGAGATTATTTTTGGTGTGATAGGTAATTCTTGATTTGCCCAAACATCTACTTTATTGATTTCTTCTACATAATCCTTTTCTATTTCTAAGCTTTTGCCTTTTCCCTTTTCTATGGCTTTTGTATAAATGACGTAATTGCCATTATCCCAATTTTTAGTAATCGGTAGTTTTATAGTAGTTAAAGAATCCACTGTCAATCGCTTTTTAAAGAGAATAGGTGCGGTTTTGTAATCTCCTGATTTTTCACTTTCGCGCAACTCGGCATAAGGGAATTTATTTCTATAAGCGGTATCGTTGCTTTGATGGAATTCGGCTTCTTTTAAGTTAGAAGGAATCACGATATGATCTGGTGTTTTTAATTGTCTTATTTGCACTTCTACCTCAGCGGTAACTAGTTGTCCATTTAAATTCCTGACTGCAACTTTAACTTCGTTGTTTTCTACTGTTAATGTTTGCGGCACTATTGAAGTTATCTCGATAGTTTGCTTTCCAACTCTCACAGTTGTAGCAGCTGTTCTGGTTTCTCCGTTGACATCAGTAACTTCTACTTCTATTCTATAATTGTAGATAGGATGTACATTTTTTGCCAACAAAGTGGAATCTGCTACTGCTTTAAATTTAATCTCTAATTCTCCCTTGCTATCTGTCACAAAATCACCTTCTAGCTCATTGCTGTCTACTATAATTTGCTCATCAGAATAATAGCCAGAATACTTCCACCAAGGTAAGCTTGCACTTCTGGTCACTTTAAAATGAGCCTCTGCATCTGTGATGTTAGAACCTAGTAACGCTTTCGCGAAAGCGGTAACCACAACAGAATCATTCATCGCATAGGTTTCCTTAACCTCTTTAAAACCTGCTGTAAAACGAGGTCGTTTGTATTCTTCTACTTTGAAAGTATTCTTATAGTATCCATCATCAAAATCTTCAATACCGTCCCAAAAATCGCTGTCATAATCACGGTCGATTTCAATCCTAAAATCTCCAGTAATTACTTCTTTAGACAATGTAAATTCTCCATGAAAACTTCCGTATTCATTAGTAGTTAATTTAGTTTCAAAAACAGACTTGCGATTAGCATCCCTTATAGTGATCTCAAAAAGTTCATAGGGCACTACGAATGATTTCTTTCCTTCTTTAGCTACTATAATTCCTTTGAAATAGACTGTTTGTCCCGGACGATAAATGGCGCGATCTAGATAAAGCTTTGCTTTTACCTCCATTTTATCCTCTCTATCTTTATCATAAACATTATAATAGTTATTAAAGGCTTGATGGACTGTTATGTCTTCGCCCTTCTTTGCTATCAGCTGGAAATCTCCTTCGCTACTTTTAGGTTTGCTTAAGGTAGCTTTACCGTTATGATCTGTTTTTGCCACATTTTTACGGTTCCCTATAAACTCAGACAGTTCTAACTCAATACCCTTAAGTGGCTGTCCCGTTTTTTTATCCAATACTTGTACTGTAAGCTGATCATTATCAACCTTTTTAAAAACTGACAATTGTGAAATAGTTATAAGACTTCCTGAACTATTTTTCAAATCATTCTTATAGTTATCAAAAACAACTAAATATGTCCCTGCCGGTAAGCCATTGACTTCGTATTCATAAGAATGCTCGTAAGTATCTTGAGAGGATCTCAAATTGATTTCTTTTGAAAATGCGATTCTGTTTTCCTTTTGTGCTTTTTCTAAAGTTTGTTGAAATAAAGTGGTTCGGTCAAGATTCCTGTCATTAAAATCATAAGGTACTTTGATATAGTGAATTTGAACATTGTCGACGTTTCTGTAAGTGATCACACCACGATGTGGTTCATTTGGGATCACATTATCTTGATGCTGTATATTTAAATTAGGCTGGTAAATAGTAGAAAGCAACGACGTGCATTGCACAGCGCCATAAGATTCTGGAAACTTTTCTGTAGCTTGTTTTGCGATAGAAATGGCCTTATCGCGGTCTTGCTGCCTGTTATTTTTATCCTTATTCAAACTGAGTTGATAATGATAGTTAGCAAGACTGTAACTAACTAGTGTACTTACAGCCTTATCTTCATACGTCTTTAAAAGCTCTTGATGATAATCGGTATACTTTGGCAAGTCTTCTGAGCGTTCTAAAAAGCCTTTTTCATAATTAAGACGCTCTAAAAGAATGCTTGCATAAGCGCCAGCATCATTTCTAGAGTTATGCAATTGTTCTAATAAAGCATATAGCTGCAACACATCATATTTTGAGAAGATAGTGTCACCAGCTGGTCTTTTTAAATTTTGTAATTCTTGGGTAGAGAGAAAAGCATTTTCTTTAGTTATGGCATAGATTTCTTTAGGTTTAGTGATGTTATGGTAACCAGTTTTATAAAAATCCAAAGCCTCGCGAGAAAGCAAATCCAACAAGGTAGGTCGCAATTCCCTACCCAAAGGACGTGCTCCTAGAATCGCATTAAATTCTGAAACAGGAGTTTTACCTAATCGCTTTCTATCCTTCAATGCAAGGTCGTATTGCTTTGAAATGACCGCATAGAACTTCTTAATATCCCAAGTGGTAAAATCATTTTCATCTACCGTTGCGCCAGCTGTAAGTCGCTGTAACTTCCAGCGATTTTGATTTACATAGTCGTTTAAAAGTTTGGCATAAATCGTATGATAAACGTTTTTCTTAGGGAATTTAGCCTCGTCTATTAATTCTTGCAGTTCATTCAAAACCTTTTGCTGCGCATCCTCTTCTTTGATCAAATCAAATTTTGCCCGAAACAAAAAGGTTTTTACCAGCTGATCATCGTCTTTTTTACGTTTGGCTCTTTGATAAATTTCATTTAGAATCTTCTGAGCATCTTCTATTTTATTTTCTACCTCTAGTTTCTCGACTTGGTGCCATTTTTTGACATAATAATCTTGAGCATTCATTTGAAAGTTTGCTGCCAAAAAAAGTAATAATAGAACTAAGATATTTTTCATCTGGAGTAGATTTTGACTTAAAGGTACGTGTAAAATCAAGTTTTATAAAAATAGAAATGAGTAAATGCATCTTTTCATTGAGGCAATGCACTTTTGGTTTGCTTTTTGATATTTTTGTTATATGAAAAAGATCCTTATCGCACTGTTTTTATTTTGTGGCACGATGGCTTATGGTCAGTCCGCTTTCGCGAAAGCGGAACAATTATTCCAAGCTAAGAAATACGATCAAGCATTAATCGCTTTTGAAAAGCTATACAAACAAGACGCTTCAAATAAAAAAGTCATTGAACGATTAGGCGATATCGCTGGCCGCAAAAATGACTTAGAAACAGCAATAACTTATTACAAAAAGCTCGTAGAACGTGAACCGTCAAATGCTAACTATAACTTTAAATATGGCGGTACACTAGGGTTACACGCTAAAAATGTATCAAAATTTAAAGCTTTAGGATTACTTGATGATGTAAAGATGTATCTTAAAAAAGCGGCCGACTTAGATCCACAACACATAGAGGTAAGACATGCCCTATCGCAAATGTACTGTGAGTTGCCAGGAATAATAGGTGGATCAATAAAGAAGAGTCGCGCTTATGCAAATGAGCTGCTAGCCATATCACCAGTAGATGGTCACCTCGCTCATGGATTCATAGACGAGTATGAAGAAGAATATGACAAAGCGGTTATATCCTATCGTAAAGCGATTAATACGGGCGGCTCCATGCTCACGTATCGCAAACTAATTGAAGTATATAAAAACCATCTGAAAGATGAGAACCGAACACGTGAAGTATTGAAAGAAGCCTACAAAGTGCATCCTAGTCCGAGTTTAAAAGCAGAAATTACGGCATTAGAAAATAATTAGTCATCTTCCAGAATTGCGTACTTGATCCATTTAATATTTAGTAATTTTACTAAAATTTTATACAAATGCGCGTACACTTTATCGCGATAGGCGGCAGCGCCATGCACAATCTTGCTCTTGCTTTACATCACAAAGGTGATCAAGTTACTGGTAGCGACGATACTATTTTTGAACCTAGTAAATCTAGACTTGAAAAACAGAATTTACTCCCAGAGCAATATGGGTGGTTTCCAGAGAAAATTACTACCGATCTAGATGCTGTAATTTTAGGCATGCATGCCAAAGAGGATAATCCAGAATTATTAAAAGCGCAAGAATTAGATTTAAAAATCTATTCTTATCCAGAGTATTTATACGAACAATGTAAAGATAAAACTCGTGTTGTAATAGGTGGATCTCATGGTAAAACTACGATCACATCTATGATTTTACATGTTATGCACTATCATGACAGAGAGGTAGATTACATGGTAGGCGCGCAGTTAGATGGCTTTGACACCATGGTGCACCTTACCGAGGATAACGAGTTTATGGTTCTGGAAGGCGATGAGTATCTATCGAGCCCTATAGATCGCAGGCCTAAATTTCACTTATACCAGCCTAACATTGCGTTATTATCTGGCATCGCTTGGGATCACATTAACGTATTCCCAACTTGGGAGAATTACCTGAGTCAGTTTGAACAGTTTGTGGAACTGATGAAAAACGGAAGTATTCTTGTATACAACGAAGATGATCCAGCAGTAAAACAAATAGCCGAAGCAGCCACAAAACCTACAAGAAAACATTCTTACACCGTTCCACAACATCAGATTATAGATGGAACCACTTATTTAGATACTCCAGAAGGTGACATGCCGATTGAAATTTTTGGCGAGCATAATTTGAGTAATCTTGCTGGTGCAAAATGGATGTGTCAACATATGGGAATCGATGAAGATGATTTCTATGAAGCTATTGCTACTTTCAAAGGAGCCTCCAAGAGACTTGAAAAAGTTGCTGAAACTAAAACGGCAGTTATTTATAAAGATTTTGCTCATTCACCGAGTAAAGTTGCAGCCACTACAGCAGCAGTTGCAGAACAATACAGTGGGAGAAAAACGATCGCTTGTTTAGAATTGCACACCTATTCCAGCCTAGATCCAGAGTTTTTAAATCAATATAAGAATGCGCTAAACCCTGCAACTACAGCGGTGGTTTTTTATAGCCCGCATGCGGTGGAGATTAAAAAGCTTGCCCCAGTTTCTAAAGAGCAGATTCTTGCAGCTTTTGATCGAGATGATTTAATAGTTATGACCGATCCAACTGAATTCAAAGAATGGCTCTTTAAACAATCTCTAGACAACAGTGCTTTACTACTTATGAGTAGTGGTAATTATGGTGGTCTAGATTTTAATGAATTAAAAAACTTAGTTTAAAAAGACAGACTAATTTGATGTCAATAAAGCAAAAAAAATGCGATCCTTTGGATCGCATTTTTTAGTTGAGTGAACACAATTGATTACTTATCAATAATGATTTTTTCTACCGTTCTTGAAGCTCCTTGTTGAACTTGTAATAAGTATAATCCATTAGATAAATTTTGTACGTCGATAGATTCATTTAATCGAGATGTATTTTCAACTTCTTTAGTAAATACAACTCGACCATTAAGATCTAATATATGGATCACCGCACCGTTTGCGCTGTCAGTATTTGTTCCAGCTATAGTGAATAATCCATTGGAAGGATTAGGATAAACTGAAAATTCATTTGCTATCACTTCTTCATTACTTAAAACAGCAGGAACTTCACAGAAAGTTATTTTCCAGTTATTCAAGGTACCCAAATCTGCTGGACCTCTGTCTTGAACACCTAGGGTCCATGTACCATTAACCGTCTCACCATTAAAGGCTGATAAGGGTTGCACAGGCGCAACGGAATCTACATAACCAGGTTGACCAGGAGCGGTATTACAACTAAATGCTCCCGCATCATCATCAAATGTTACACCTAAGTTAGGAGTTGCACAACCATTAGGCGATGTTAAAGCAATAGTAGTTCCTGCAGGTGAGGTTAAAGTGATCAATAAATCTCCTGAATACTCGTGCGTGCTTTGTACCTCAACATTGACTTTACCGATAGCAATATTATTTGCTTGATTAACTGAAATGGAACTGGTAATCCCAGTAGCATTATTATCTGGAATAGGTATAGGTGACGAGACCGCTGCATCAATTTCATCACATTGGAAAGTGGTGAAACTTTGAGTAGTATAAGCGCCTTGACCACAATCGTTGATAGGTCTTACTCTCCAATAATAAACTGTCGATGGAAAAAGCGTAGTAGATGAAATTCTATAGGTTGAAGCTGTAACAACCTCATCAACAAACAACCTCCCAAAACTCGCGGTTCTTCCTATTTGAATTTGATAACGTTGTGCGTTAAGTTCATCATCCCATTCTAGTACTGGAGAAGTGCTTATTTGTGTAGCATTATCTAAAGGAAATCTCGTATTAACATTAGTAAATGAGTCGCTTAAAATTCTTAACGTCACCACAAAAGTTCTTTGATCAGAAGGAGAATTTGCTGTGACAGTTATAGGGTATGTACCATCAGCAGCATTGCTAAGTCCAGTGATATCTAACGTGGCATTTCCCGAAGAAGTAAATGTTGTCGAAGATAAAGATGTGTTTACACCGCTTGGAACATTTGATACCGTCAAATTAACAGTGTCATTGAAATTAGAACTAGATAAGAACTGTAAAGGAAAGGAAACACTCTGATCATTACAACTCTCAATTACACTGAGAGAAGATCTAATGGCAAAATCGTTTTGCTCACCACTCACAATTAAGCTAAATGGTTGTGAACCATTTACCAATGTACCTTTATGAGTTACTGTAATCGTATAAGTTCCTGAGGGAGAAGAAACGTCCACCCTTTCAAAGTTATCTACCGTATTATCACCTGTTGTATTTCTAGCAACACCTGTAAGCTTCCATGGTTCAAATACTGTCCCGTTCTGAGTTATTCTAATGTCTAAATCGTTAACAAGTGCAGGAGCTGCATCATTCGCTCCACCTTGATTGATTTGTCCAGCTGGATCTGTCCATGAGATAGATGCAAGTAAATCTTCATTAGGATCTGCTTCTACAGTTATACTATAAGTCTGACCATTCTGTAATACAAGTTCTTCAATTCTTGAACCTACCAAATCGTCAGTTATTACATTAGCAGCTTTCATGGTATTCATAAGACCCCAACCCCATATAGCGTCAGGACCATTGATTCCAGCATCATCTGCTGTGTGCATCGTTAAACCTTTAACTGTGGCAGCTTTCATGAAAATTCCATTTGTTTCATTATAATATTGCTGCAGAAGCAACATTGAGCCGGCAACATTAGGAGAAGACATAGAAGTACCACTTATAGTACCATAAGCATTATCAGAAGAGTCAAAGCTACTAGTCACTCCAGTTCCATTTCCTGTAATATCTGGTTTAATTCTAAAATCATCTGTAGGACCTTGACTACTTCCAGAATTAATACTTACCGAACTCAAACTACCGTCAGCATTTATAGAGGCATCTTGAGCATTTGCGACTAACATCGCATTCTTAGATAAAGAAGAAAATGTCAGCTTATCATATGCATTATTATTATCAAGTGGCTGACTATTTGAAGAATTATCTGAACCGCTATTACCGGCAGAAAAAACTGGTTGATAATATGGAGCATCGTAAGTTATTTGATCAATTATTTGAGCGCTTTCTAAATATTTTCCAATTAACTCTGGTGCACTACCTAAACTACTCGTAGGAACCCCATAAGAATGATTTGAAATTAATGCCCCATTTGCCGCTGCAGCAGCCATTTCAGCCTCGTCAGAGTTCCAATCACTTGTTATAACGTTAGCCTGAGGAGCCATACCTTTTGCTGAAGCATTAACACCAGCACCTACAATAGTACCACTTACATGAGTCGCATGAAAACTATTAGAATTTAAAACAAAAGGAGCGTCACCTCTAGTCGCTCTTTGTCCTGAAGTTGCACCGAACTCTCTATGCGTGATTCTTGTAGGACCTCCATCCCAAACATAAGCGGTCATTCCTTGACCTTCTATATTAAGACCTAAGGAATTACCACTATGAAGTCTATTTGCCCTAGTACTGTTTGCTGCATCAGCATTATCAATACTATAATACACAGGAATTCCATCGTTAGTAACTCTCATTAACTGATCAAAGGTACCATCTTGATTCTCTTTGAACATAGGTATATCGTTTGCTTTAGAAAACTCCAAAGCTCTTTCTTGATCTTTAATAGCTTTATTCTGCAAGTCAACTACCATTTGCTGTAAATGGACCTGATTATTTGATTTGATAATTTCTGCACGTTCTTTATCGCTTTGACCAGACACAAAAGCTGCTCCTAGCAATAAGAATAAAAGGGTAATATTTAATTTCATCCTTAGGTTTTTTTTAAGATTTGCTAAAATATATAAAGAATAGCATGTATTTTAGATTATTTACGTTTTTAACGGATGTATATATGCAATTAACATGTTAATAAATCCTTAAAAAACTGATATGTTTAAGTTCGATTCAAATAACAAGCATATTAAATTGAACAATAATTTTTTAATCTTCTATATTTTAAGTGTGAAAAAGTATCGATTAATTACAGCGACTTCAAACAATTAACCGTATCAATTAATTACTTTTGCACCTTTCCAATATTACTTATATAATCACCCCATGAGCAATAACATTTCTGCAAAAAGCGCCTTAATCTCTGTTTTTAATAAAGAAGGACTCGCTCCTATCGTTCAAAAAATGAATGATTTAGGAATCACTATCTATTCTACAGGAGGAACAGAAAAATTTATAACTGATTTAGGAATAAATGTAATACCAGTGGAAGATGTAACCTCCTATCCGTCTATACTAGGTGGCCGTGTTAAAACATTGCACCCTAAAGTATTTGGAGGAATTCTTAACAGACGCAACCATGAAGGTGATGAAGCCCAATTAAATGAATTTGAAATTCCTCAAATTGATATTGTAATAGTAGATTTATATCCTTTTGAAAAAACAGTTGCTAGTGGAGCAGAAGAGCAAGATATTATTGAAAAAATTGATATAGGAGGAATCTCTTTAATTCGTGCCGGTGCAAAAAATTATAAAGATACTTTGTGTGTAGGTACCGTAGACGATTATAGCAAATTGCTAGAGGTATTAGAGTCTGGCAATGGAACAACTTCACTTGGGCAGCGCAAGGAGTTTGCTACTACTTGTTTTAACGTTTCATCGCATTACGATAGTGCGATCTACAACTATTTTTCAGGTGACTCATCTACAAAAGCTCTTAAAATAAGTGAGCAAAATGTTATGCCATTGCGTTACGGAGAAAACCCTCATCAAAGAGGATGGTTTTACGGTGACTTTAATGAAATGTTTATTAAGCACCACGGTAAAGAGTTATCCTACAACAATCTACTTGACGTAGACGCAGCTGTTAACTTAATGAGTGAGTTTGTTAACGACGCACCTACATTTGCCATTTTTAAACATAATAATGCATGTGGTGTCGCTCAAAGAGACACTATTTATAAGGCATATGTAGATGCACTTGCTGGAGATCCAGTTTCTGCTTTTGGAGGAATATTGATTTCAAATACTGAAATAGATGCTGACACTGCTGCAGAGATACACAAGCTTTTTTGTGAGGTCGTAATCGCCCCTTCCTTTGCTGCTGATGCATTAGAAATCCTTAAAGGTAAGAAAAACCGTATCATGCTGGAGTTAGTGGATGGTGCGCTTTCGCGAAAGCGAGATACTAACAAATTAGAAGTTAGAGCGTCCTTAAATGGTTTTCTAGTTCAGGATGCAAATCTTAAAACTGATGCAGCATCTGAGTTGAAACAAGCTACCACTTTAGAAGCTACAGAAGAACAAATAAGCGATTTACTATTTGCTTCTAAATTGTGTAAGCATACAAAATCTAATACTATAGTACTTGCAAAAAACAAACAACTTTGCGCTAGTGGTACCGGTCAGACTTCTCGTGTAGACGCGTTGAACCAGGCAATTCACAAGGCTAACTCATTTAATTTTGATTTAAAAGGAGCGGTAATGGCAAGTGATGCATTCTTCCCATTTCCTGATTGTGTAGAAATAGCAGATAATGCTGGAATAGCAGCTGTAATTCAACCTGGTGGTTCTATTAAAGATCAATTATCTATTGATTATTGTAACGATAATAATATTGCGATGGTTTTCACAGGCACAAGGCATTTTAAACACTAGATTTATCTTAACTTTGCTACACCCTAATTATTAACGCTTTTCTACAAATTATTTATGGGATTTTTTGATTTCCTTACTGAAGATATTGCCATCGACCTTGGTACGGCAAATACCTTAATTGTTCATAACGGTAAAGTTGTTGTAGACAGTCCATCGATAGTCGCTCGTGATAGAAGTACTGGTAAAATTATTGCGGTAGGAAAAGAAGCTGCGATGATGCAGGGAAAAACTCATGAAAATATAAAAACCATACGCCCGCTTAAGGATGGTGTGATTGCAGATTTTGATGCTAGTGAAAAGATGATCTCCATGTTCATCAAGGAAATTCCAGCATTGAAAAAAAGATGGTTTGCACCTTCTTTGAGAATGGTTATATGCATTCCTTCTGGTATTACCGAAGTAGAAATGAGAGCCGTTAAGGATAGTGCTGAAAGGGTAAACGGAAAAGAAGTGTATTTGATACATGAGCCTATGGCTGCTGCGATAGGTATAGGTGTAGACATTATGCAACCTAAAGGTAACATGATAGTAGATATAGGTGGTGGTACAACAGAAATCGCAGTCATTGCTTTAGGTGGAATCGTGTGTGATAAATCTGTAAAAATTGCAGGTGATGTCTTCACAAATGATATAGTTTACTACATGCGTACCCAACACAACTTATACGTAGGTGAGCGCACCGCAGAGAAAATTAAAATTCAAATAGGTGCAGCTACAGAAGACTTAGAAGTTCCGCCAGAGGAAATGAGTGTACAAGGACGTGATTTACTTACTGGTAAACCTAAGGAAGTTAAGATAGGTTATAGGGAGATTGCAAAAGCGTTAGACAAATCTATTCTAAGAGTAGAAGATGCTGTTATGGAAACCTTATCTCAAACTCCACCAGAACTTGCAGCAGATATTTATAACACAGGTATCTACCTAGCAGGTGGAGGTTCTATGTTGCGAGGACTTGATAAAAGGTTATCTCAAAAGACAGACTTACCAGTATATATTGCAGAGGATCCCTTACGAGCAGTAGTAAGAGGAACTGGACTCACACTCAAGAATTTAGACAAATACAAGAGTGTTCTAGCAAATAAATACTAAGATTTAACCCTAACTTATTGAAATTACCACATGCAACAAATATTCAATTTTCTGATCAAATACAGAAACTTGTTGTTGTATCTATTTTTAATGGTGATTGCAGTAACCTTTACTATTCAATCTCACGATTACCATCGCAGTACAACAATTCATTCTACTGGTAAAATTACAGGAGGAATTCTAAGTACAAGAAATGGTGTTTATGATTATTTTGATCTTATTAACCACAATAAAAAATTAAGTGAAGAAAATGCTTCCCTAAGAATGAGGTTACTTGAAATAGGTGACACTTTATTAGGTAAAGAAACTACCCTAACTTTTACTGACAGTATTCCTTACAACATTTTCCCAGCTAGAGTAATTAAAAATGATTTTTATAAATCAGATAATTACATCACAATAGATATAGGAGCTAACCAAGGCATTCAACCAGATATGGGTGTTATTTCTACCTCAGGAATTGTAGGTGTCACGGACCGTAGCAATGAGAAGTTTTCTAGAGTGATTTCCATTCTTAATTCTCAAATTTCTCTAAATGCTCAAATTAAAGGTACATCCACTATAGGGTCATTAAAATGGGATGGCTATGATCCTTATGTAATGAGTTTAGAAGACGTCCCAAGACTTGCTCAAGTTAAAAAAGGTGACACGATAATCACTGGAAAGCAATCCACATTGTTTCCCTCAGATATTTTGATAGGCGAGGTTCAAGATGCTCAGCTTGTTGAAAATGGTTCTAGGTACAAAATAACGGTACGCTTGTTTAATGACATGACAGATCTGGACCATATTTATGTGATTAAGAATAGAGATCAAAAGGCAATACAAGAAATCGACACTTTAGGAACTAATGAATAAAGATCTCCTTACAAATATCGTTCGTTTTATAAGTCTTCTATTTTTTCAAATATTTCTATTTGATCAAATCAATTTCTTAGGCTTTATTAATCCTATGGTTTATCTTTTATTCATCATTCTATATCCCATAGAGAATAAAAGATGGGACATCATGCTTATTAGTTTTCTACTAGGAATAATTCTTGACACTTTTCAAGATACTGGTGGTGCTCATGCTGCTGCTTGCGTAACCCTAGCATTTACCAGACCTATCTGGTTGCGGTTAGTTTATGGTGAAAGCTACAAAATGAAAAACATCAAGGTCCTTAAGACTAGTATGGACAGACTGTTGTTACTCCTCTTATTTTGTATCATAGTTCATCACGTAATTTTCTTTTCGCTAGTAATATTTAACGGTTCTCAAATACTCTATACTCTTAAACTAACGTTGAGCATAGGCGCGGCTACCTTAGTCGTTAACTGTATAATATTAGCTCTATTTAAAAGTAGAGTAAAGTCATGAGAAAATTATTGCTTATAACTATAGTTACATTAGTAGGAATCATTTTTTTAGGGAGAATGATATATCTACAACTTATCATATCTGATGAATTATCATTAGAAGCAGAGAATAACTCCGTTAAAACAGTATTTCAGTATCCAGAACGTGGTTTTATATATGACCGCAACGGCAAATTAATGGTAGCAAACCAAGTAGCTTATGACGTTATGGTGATACCTAGAGAAACTGGAGAAGTGAACTTAACTGCATTATCTAAACTTTTAAAAATTGAAAAGTCTAGGTTAGAAAAAAAGCTGGCAGACGCTAGTAAATGGTCCAGAAAACAAGCTAGCGTTATTATTCCTCAATTGACACAAGAAGAATACGCACCGTTACAAGAGCAACTCAGAAAGTTTCCAGGTTTTTATATTCAAAGACGATCATTGCGCAAATACCTAGTAGACCATAGTGCAAGTGTTTTAGGCTACATAAGAGAGGTAAATCAGCGTACCATTAAAAAAGATGATTATTACGTACAAGGTGATCTAGCTGGTAAAAGTGGTATAGAGTTGCAATATGAAAAAGAACTAAGAGGTAAAAAAGGATATAAAAAATATACCAGAGATCATTATGGTAGGGCTATAGAATCTTATAAAAATGGAGCAAACGATGTAGCTCCTATAGCAGGAACGGACTTAACCGTGACACTCGATAAAGAACTACAAGAATATGCTGAAAAACTTATGATCAACAAACGTGGTGGAATAGTTGCGATTGAACCTAAAACAGGTGAAATCCTCACCTTAGTCACCGCTCCTAATTATGACCCAAGTCTATTAATGGGTCGTGACAGATCTAAGAATATCAACGCCATACTTAGAGATACGATAAGGCTACCTGATGTAAATAGAGTTTTACAAGGTCAGTATGCACCAGGCTCACCCTTTAAAGTTATAAATGCGCTAGTAGGTTTACAAGAAGGAGTCGTTACTCCTCAAGAAAGATTCAGTTGTAATCATGGTTACAATTACGGAGGAAAGAAAAAACTAGGCTGTCATGCTCATGCAAGTCCACTGGCTCTTAATAGAGGAATTGCTGAAAGTTGTAACTCCTATTTTGCTCAAGTCTATCGTAGAATAATTGAAAGCGAAAATACAGCTCCTGAAGGAATGGACATATGGCACGACCATGTCACTAGTTTTGGTCTGGGCGATTACCTAGGATACGATTTACCAGTAGGCCAGCCGGGCCGCATACCAGATGGAGATTACTATACCTCTCAGTATAAATATAAGTGGTATGCTCCTACCACGATTTCAAATGCAATAGGACAAGGAGAAGTAGCCGTTACACCTATTCAACTGGCTAATATGACTGCTGCTATCGCAAATCGCGGTTTTTATTATCGCCCTCATATTATCAAAGAGATGAATGGAGCACCCATAAGTAATGAAAAGTACACCACAAAAAACTTTACTACCATCGATGCAAAACATTTTGAACCTGTCATAGAAGGAATGAATGAAGTTTATAAAACTGGGACAGCAAAATATGTTCAAATTCCAGGAATTGAAATTTGTGGTAAAACCGGTACTGTAGAGAATTTTGCCAAAATCAATGGAGAAAAAAAACAACTCACAGACCATTCTGTTTTTATCGCTTTTGCTCCCAAAGATGATCCTAAAATTGCTATAGCTGTGTTTATAGAAAATGGATACTGGGGTTCACGATACGCTGCAAAAATTGCAAGTTTACTTATTGAAAAGCATATCAAAGGTGAAATTACTAGAACAGATTTAGAAAACTACCTACTCACCCATAGTCTGGAATATGAATATGCAAAAAGAATAAGTAACAAACCTTTTAATATAAACGAAGCTATTGATCAAGGACTTATCACAGATCAAAAAGAAAAGTCGTTACAAAAGCTCGTAGATAGTCTTCAAATAAAATTCTTAGATTAAAATGGCCATAGGTGATAAACCAAAATACGATTTCATTTCCATTTTAATTTATGCTGCACTCGTATTTATAGGTTTGATAAGTATTTATAGTGCTGCCCCAGTAACGCAATACACTTCTATATTTGACATTAACCAGGTATATGGGAAGCAACTTTTATTCATAGGCGTTTGTACCATATTTATCATAATCATTCTTGCTGTAGAAGTAAAGTTTTACGAGCGCTTTGCTGGATTAATATACGTCATATCCTTGATTTCTCTTGCAGGATTATACGTGTTAGGAAAAGAGGTTAATGGCGCGGTTTCTTGGTATCCCATCGGTTCTTTCACCTTTCAACCCAGTGAATTTGCAAAATTTGCAACTGCTCTAGCAGTGGCAAAGTTTCTCAGCCAGCTCGACGTCTCTTTAAAAAACGTTAGGGATTTTATGATCGTTGCAGGAATAATTGCTTTGCCAGCTTTACTCATCATACCACAACCAGATCCAGGAAGCGCCTTGATTTATGCAGCATTCTTCTTTGCATTACACAGAGAAGGATTATCGCCATGGTATTTAAGTTTAGGAGTTATTGCTTTAGCTCTATTTCTGGGAGCTCTCGTGATACATCTAGGATGGATTATCCTTATTATTTTATCGGTAATATTTTTTATGTATTTGCTTTCGCGAAAGCGGAAACACAAAAAGCGTCTTCCTAAACCTAGAGTTTACCTTTATGTAATTGCTGCTCTAACATGTATTGCTTACACCTTTTCTACCAGTTATATTTTTAATAATGTACTGGAAGACCGTCATAGAAACCGCATTGATATAGTTT
>MAAC01018893.1_pt1 | contig 33336 bp, 22 predicted proteins | sample 1115981 | NCBI WGS metagenome assembly MAAC01 (sample SAMN04961126, study PRJNA320927) | seawater metagenome | isolation source: sample BD02T64 sea water enriched with oil for 64 days | place: USA:Gulf of Mexico | collected 2013-07-27 | reverse complement strand
CAGCCCCAAGACAAGGTTCAACTAGCCCAGCACATCGCTAATCGACTGACGTAGGCGCTCGATAAACAAATCGATCTCCGCCTCACTAATCGTCAGGGGCGGCGACATCACCATGTTGTCAGCCACGGCACGACACAGCAGACCATTTTCAAAGCACTTATTATGCACCGGCACGCCAACGCCAGTGGGGTATTTAGCCGTATTCGGCGCAAAGGTAATGGCACCCAGCAAACCGTAATTGCGGATATCAATAATATGGGGGATGTCGCGCAGACTGTGCAGGGCATCTTCCCAGTACTGACCGATGGGGCCGGAGGCACGAGTCAGCAGGCCTTCACGCTCGTAGATTTCAAAGGCGGCCAGGCCTGCAGCGGCACCCACTGGCGCACCGGCATAGGTATTGCCATGGAAGATTTCTGGCATGCCAGCCGGTGCGGCATCAAAAATGGTCTGCTGAATTTCCTCTTTAATAAACACACCACCCATCGGCACAGTGCCGCCATTGATGGCTTTGGCCGTGGTCATCAGGTCCGGGGTGACGCCGAACTCAACGGCGGCAAAGGCCGAGCCGGTGCGGCCATAGCCGGTCACTACCTCATCAAAAATCAACAGGATGTCATTGTCGTCACAAATCTGGCGGGCGCGCTCAAGATAACCTTTAGGCGGCGGCACCATGCCTCCGGCACCGACAATGGGCTCGATAATCAAGGCGCAAATATTCTCAGCGCCCCGCGTGGCGATGATTTTTTCCAGTGCATCAAGCTTTTCGACACCCTTTTCAGGCAGGCCCCGACTGAAGGCGTTGTTGGCAATGTCGAGCGGGTCGGGCAGAAAGTCGACATTCTCCAAAGTGGGGAAACCCTTGCGATTATTGGGAATACCCTGCAGTGAAGTACTACCGACATTGACCCCGTGGTAGCCCCGCTCGCGGGATATAAAGCGGGTTTTACTGGCCTTGCCGCGGGCCAATTGATAGCGGTGGGCAATTTTCATCGCGGTCTCAACCGACTCGGAGCCCGAGTTGGTGAAGAACACTCGATTCAGGGCCTCGGGCGCGTGCTCAACTAGTTTTTCAGCAAAGCGAAAGGTGATCGGTGAACCAAACTGGAAGGGCGGGCAAAAGTCCATATCCATCAACTGCTTATGCACCGCATCGGCCACCTCTTTACGGCTGTGGCCGAGGTTGGCGCACCACAGGCCGGCGGTGATATCGAGCACATCGCGGCCATCGGCGGTGTACAGAAAGCAGCCTTCCGCGCGTTCAATCAGGCGCGGGTTGGCACGGAAACCCCTGACATTGGTAAAGGGTTGCCACCAGTTTTCTAAATTTATATCGGGCCCTGTCATAACTTCTTCCTCTACGTAGTTCAGTATTCATGCTCGCGCATCTGAGCCGCGGTGATAATACGCCGCAGGCAGGCTTAAAAGCCGCCATTCTACCGAATGTGTCACGTTATTGGTCTTGCTATTTAACAACGACTCCCGATACTATAATTGATTTTAAGTCTCACACTTAACAGATTGATATTACAAGGGTTTAGATTTATGCCTGCCTATGAAGTAGAGGCAGAGGGAACTGCACAACAAGAATATGGAGATTTATTGCTCAATTATCTAGAGCAACTGGGTGTGGAATACGTGTTTGGTATTCCCGGTGGCGCCATTGAGCCCTTTTATAACGCCCTCGCTCGCAGCGAGCGCCGCGGCGGACCCCGCGCCATTACGGCCCGCCACGAAGCGGGCGCCGCCTTTATGGCCGATGGCTACTGGCGCAACTCAGGCAAGCTGGGAGTCTGCTGCGCCACCACGGGCCCCGGGGCAACCAACCTCATTACCGGTGTCGCTTCGGCCTACGAAAATAATGTGCCGATGCTGGTGATTACCGCCCAGACCGCACTATCGGGCTTCGGCACGGGCGCCTTCCAGGAATCGTCCTGCACAGGGGTAAATACCGTTGAGCTGTTTAATCACTGCTGCCGCTACAGCACGCTGATTTCGCACCCCGCGCAATTTGAACACAAGCTCACTACCGCGATCATGAACGCCTTTGCCGAACCCATGGGGCCGGTGCATTTGAGCATCCCCATCGATGTGATGCGCGCGACCCCAGCACAGCCCCTACCAAGGGTTGACCTACCGGATCTACTGCGCAAGCCAGCACTATTTGACAACGACGCCGTGGGGCGGCTCTACAGCGAATTAAGACTGGCGAAGAAACCCTTGTTTGTTATCGGCGATGGTGCCGGGGAGGCCATCGGCCTGATCCTCAACCTGGCACTCGGGCTCAACGCACTACTGGTGGTGACCCCTCACGGCAAGGGGCTGGTCAGCCCCTACCACCCCTTATTTCGCGGCGTTATTGGCTTTTCCGGCCACCAGAGTGCGCAACAACTGCTCACCGACCCGGAAATAGATCGCATCTTCATTATCGGCGCAGAGCTCGGTGAATGGGCCAGCCAGGGCTGGCAACCCGAGCATCACAAACAGCGCATTATTGATATTGAAGCCAGTGAATCGAACCTCACCAAAACCCTGATGGCTACTCTGCACGTGCGGGGGCGCCTGGAGAGTATTTTCGAAGCCGTACTCAAGCGCTTCGACAGCCAGGGCTTTAACAAGACCCGCAAACTGATAGCCACAGAGCAAACCATTGTCAGCGAGCCCACACCGAAAAACCTGGAACTAGTTCGACACTTTTGCCTGGATGAAGAGGCCAAATACTGCAGCGACGCTTCCCCCATCAAGCCCCAGCGCCTGATGCGAGAGCTACCCAATATTTTTCCAGCGAACACCCACTATTTAGCCGACGTTGGCGCCAGCTTTTCATGGGCGACCCACTATTTACACCCCCATGACCGGCGTATTTCGGGACGCAGGGATGCCAAGGGCGGGTTGTTTCGCGCCTCACTCAACTTCGCCTCCATGGGCTGGGCCATTGGCAGCGCCATTGGTACAGCCCTTGCCAGGCCAGACAAGCCCGTCGTCTGCATCACCGGCGACGGCAGTCTGTTGATGAACGGCCAGGAAATCACCGTCGCCGTCGAAGAAAAGCTCTCCATCATTTTTGTGGTGCTCAATGACAGCGCCTACGGCATGGTCAAGCACGGCCAGCGAATGACCGGTGCCGAAGAGATAGCCTATCGTCTACCAACGACAAACTTCGCCGCCTTCGCCGAGGCCATGGGTGTTGAGGGCCGTATTATTCACTCTGCCGAGGATCTCCTGGCACTGGATTGCCGAGCCCTCTTCAACCAACAAAAACCAACCCTGCTCGACGTACGGATTGACCAAGATGAAATCCCTCCAATAGGCATGCGAACCAAGGCGTTGCAACAAAAATCATGACTGATAAAAAAGCACTGGAACAAATTACCACCAAAATATGGCGCGAAGAGGCAGAACCCGACAATCCTTTTGCAGCGGCAAAAAGCTATTGCGCCGGGTTTGATGTCTACGGCGACCTGCTCGGTAAAGTTAGTCTTATCGAATATCTCTGGCTGCTCTTTAAGCTCGATCCGCCCAGCAAAGCACAGGCACATATGCTTGAGGCCCTGGCAGTCGCCCTGGCTAATCCAGGCCCCCGCGACCATAGCGTGCGCGGTGCGATGAATGCCGGTGTCGGCGGCTCCACTCGAGCCTCCGCCCTAATCGCCGCCATATCCATTGGTGCCGGCAACCTTGGTGGTGCCAGAGAAGTCTTCGTCGCCATGCAATATTGGCAGCAATGCGGCACCGACCTACAATCCTGGATAGACATCATCGACAGTCCGCCCCAGGAAGAGCGCAGCGACGTGTGGCCCGAAATGGAACACACACCCGGCTTTGACCCCAACGGAGCGAGCTGCCCCACACCCGTTAAGCAACTACTCGACCACCTCACCTCTATTGAACAGAGTGAGGCACTGACGTGGCTGCAAACCAATCGCCAGACACTTGAACAGCACGCCGGATCACCACTAGCATTTTCCGGCGTCGCCGCCGCAACGTTATTTGCTCTCGGCTTCGAGCCCGAACAAGCTGAAATGATTTTTCTCCTGCTCAGGCTACCCGGTGCCGCAGTTCACGCTCTGGAACAAGAGAAAATGGGATGGAGTCGCTACCCCTTTTTTGGCAATGGTCTTACCCTAACCAACGATCCAGGGCCGGTACCAAATGATGATTGAAGGACTAACAAATACGCCGACAGGCCCTGAACGACTTAAAGCATACGAAGACAACTGGCAAACTGAAATGGGGGCCTGGTTTCCGGGTGAACGGGTAGTCCTAAGAGGGAAGGACGTATTCTCCGAGCTCAGCAATCAAAGCTGGATGGAGTTCATGGTTTTTGCCATTACCGGCAGGGATATGTCGGAATTTGCGAGAGTTATCGAAGCTATGTGGCTCATCAGCTCTAGTTTCCCAGACCCCAGGTTATGGAACAATCGCGTTGCAGCTCTTGCCGGAACGGCTCGCTCCACCACGGCCCTAGCTGCGGCTGCTGGCAATGCCGTGTCTGAAGCAAGCATTTATGGTTTAAGAACTTCGAGGGGCGCTCTCGATTTCTTACAGCGTACTGAAAAAAAACTGAATGAAGGCGCCACATTAGAAGATATCATCAAAAAAGAACTACATACCTATCGGGCAATATATGGTTATGGGCGGCCATTAATAAACATTGACGAGAGGATTAAGCCATTACTGAAATTTGCCTATTCAGCAGGGTACAAAAAAAACACACTTCTGATATTGGCCTTCAAAATTCACGACTATTTTCAAACGACAAAATACAAATTTCAAATTAATATTTCTGCCATCGTTGCAGCAATCTCCGGCGATTATGGATTAACACTGAACGAATTTAACGACCTAGCAGCCTTATCATTTAGTGGGGGTATATTCCCCTGTTACATAGATGCACGCAACAATCCAGAAGGAAGCCTATTCCCTCTAGGAGTAGAAAGAATATTATCAACAGATCAAACAACACGAACCTGGAAAAGCGAAGAATGAAGAAAATATTAGGATTGCTAGCTATTCTGATTTCTTGCAATACAGCTCAAGTTATTGCCGAATATTCCGATGAAGACGATCTAACTTCACTGTACGGCGATGAAACCTTTGTAAGTATAGCAACTGGGATTTCACAGCCTATATCAAAAGCACCATCAGTAGCATCAGTAATTACTGCAGAAGATATAAAAATGATTGGCGCAACTGACATTGATGATGTCCTTGAAACTATCCCGGGATTACACATCGGGAGAAGTAGTGTTGGGCAAAATCCGATATATACTTTCCGTGGTATCTATTCTGACTTCAACCCTCAAGTCATGATGTTAATTAATGGAATACCTATAACCAACCTTTTTCACGGAAACCGGCATCAAGTTTGGGGCGGAATGCCCACCGAGTCTATCTCTAGAATAGAAGTTATTAGAGGGCCTGGGTCAGCAATCTACGGGGCAGATGCATTTGCTGGTGTTATTAACATAATTACGAACTCACCAGAAGAAATAGGCGGGGTTTCAGTCGGCACCCGCCATGGCACCTCTAATACAAATAGCATTTGGATGAAAGCTGGTGGAGCAAACGGTGAGTTTTCCTACATGGCAATTTTGGAAGGGATGAGCACGGACGGTTACAATGAAAAAATAAAGTCTGACTCTCAATCATTTCTTGACGCCATTTCTGGAACAGCTGCATCCCTTTCACCAGGAGATAGCAATCTAGAAGTTAAGTCTGTCGATGCTCGCGTCGAACTCAGTTATCAAAAGTTCACTTTGCATGCTGCCACGCAAATTAGAGAAGGTGGTGTAGGTGCAGGTATAGCCCAAGCATTAGACCCGAATGGACAAGCTGCCAGTAAGCGCCATAACGTTGACTTCATTTTTGAAGAAAGGGCGTTCACAAAAAATACAAGTATTAAAGTGAATTTAAGCTACCTCCATACCTCTCAGGAAGTGGATGAGGACTTCATCCTTTTTCCACCAGGCTCCAAGGGCCCATTTTTTGATCAACTGGGCAATGCTATTTCCCCGCCCTTTCCAAACGGAGTTATTGGCAACCCAGAAGTCTACGAGCGTCACTACCGTGCAAATTTTACAAGTACCTTCCGAGGTATTGAACAGCATGAACTAATGAGTGGAGTCGGCTATTACTTTGGAGAAATTTATAAAGTAGAGGAAGAAAAAAACTATGGCATTGACCCTTCCACCGGCCTACCAATCCCTCCCGGCAGCCCACTTATCGATGTATCTGATACACCCTACGCTTTCCTCAATGAAAACGAACGTGAAAACAGCCATATCTTTATTCAGGATGTATGGCATCTCGCAGGCGACTGGGAGTTAACAACGGGCATTCGCTATGACCACTATTCAGATTTTGGTGACACCACCAACCCCCGAGTTGCCTTAGTTTGGTCTGCCCGCCATAACTTAACGGTAAAGGCACTCTATGGTGAAGCCTTTAGAGCACCCTCATTCGCCGAAACTGGAGGGCAGGCCAATCCGGTTGCTCTCGGCAACTCTAACCTAAAACCAGAAACTTTAAAAAGTTACGAACTGGCATTTAATTACAAGCCTACCTACAACCTAACCCTGGATCTAAATCTGTTTAAATATTACTGGAAGGATATTATTCAATTTGTCCCGGACGCCAGCGGTACTCGCACAGCACAAAATGCAGGGGAGCAATACGGCCACGGCATTGAGCTAGAGGCTTCATGGAAGGTCAACAACTATCTATCGATATTGAGCAACTACTCCTGGCAAAAATCGGAGGACGAGCTCAATAATGCCGATGCGGCCAATGCTCCTGAACAACAGTTTTATATCCGTGCTAACACCGCCCTATCAAACGGATTAAATATCACCCTGCAAGCCAATCGTGTCACGGATAGGAAGCGCTCATTTGATGACCTCCGCAAAGAGATTGATGATTACACCACCGTCGACTTTACTCTGCGGAAGTCCTTCCTAACAGAGCAATTAGAGCTATCTTTAATTGGCAAAAATATTTTTAATGATGATGCCCGCGAGCCTAGCCCCAACGGCCAACCCGTGCCCCCCATTACCAATGATTTTCCCCTGAGCCGGCGTCGCATCTTTGCAGAAATCCGCTACAGCCTTTAGAACATAAAACTGACACTTGCAACGGACATTTATGCGCTGTTTTTATAGGGACATACTAAAAACGTACCAAAGGAGACGTTTATTCGGGCTCGCTTTACTGCTATTTGGGCAATCATTCATACCCTGCAATGCCCTGTCCTCAGGTTTACTTATCATTTACCCGAATGTGAAAGCACCTTATAACAAAATATACCGCGATATTATTAAAGGTATTAAGAAAAGCTATCCCGGCGACACCCAGCAATTTCAGCTGGAGACCGATAATAATAACAATATTATCCAGCAACAAATTCGACAATATCAGCCGGATGTTTTAATGACCCTTGGCAAACTTTCTCTAGAAAAAGTTCGGCAACTAGACTCAAATTTACCCATAGTCGCCGGTGCCATTACAAATACCGAGGCACCTGTCATCGGAGTTTCAATGACTCCTGACCCAGAAGTGCTTCTAACAAATTTGTTGACCATTGCCCCCTTTATAAAAAGGGTTTTTGTCGTCGCCAATACTGGTCGTCATCAACAACTTGCCCGCGCCGAAGCCTTTTTGGCACGTCAGAACAAAACCTTACAATCCGAAGAGGTTACTTCGGTTCAGCAAGCTGCCGATAAATACCTAAAGATCATTAACCAGGCCTCGCCCTTCGATGCCATTTGGTTGATGCGCGGCACCCACCTAAACGACCCTAGTATATTGATGTTAGTGATGGAGGCCGCCTGGAAGAAAAAAATTGTCGTTTTTTCTTCGAACCCGACCCACGTCAAACGCGGTGTATTATTCTCGGTCTATCCCGACAACTTTAGAATGGGTGGCGCACTTGGCGAAATTGCCCGACAGCACGAAAACCTACTCACCACACCAAGTACTCGCTTATCACCCCTCAAGAATGTACACCTCATTGTTAATGAGCGCACCAGTAAGCATCTCGGCATTATGCCCAACGACATCGGTGGATTACATATCCACCGACTACTATAGGCTTATGACTAATGCTTAAGCGCACTGGTAAAAAACTTCTCAACCTACAGTTCAGCCAGCAGCTGATTATCATTTTTATAATCGCTGTTATTCTGATGTCGACCCTGGTCTCCTTCGCTGTAGGCAGAACATCTAACGACATTCTGAAAAAACAGATGCGTGCCCAGGGCATGCAAATTACTCAAACATTTGCTGGTCAAAGTAAACTTGCTCTACTTTATCAGAGTGAATACGCCGCTCAGGAGGTAGTTAAATCCATTGCGGGCTTCCCCGACATTGAAGTCATAGAACTGAAAGCAGTCGACGGTAATATCTTGTACAGCGCTCGTGACACCGACTCCGAGCCTCTGGATGACATCGCCCACGATGGCGCCACAATCAAGGTTGTTGAAAACGGCTCGGATTGGGTTTTTTCCTCACCAGTTTTTTCCGAAGTTGGCTTTGATGAAGAATTAACAGCCATCTACCAGGACCCCGAGGACGCGAAGACTTTACTCGGTTACGTTACTTTGTCGATGAGTAAAGACACCCTGCACTTAATGCAACGTGGCACCTATCAAACCAGCTTTATCGTATCCTTTGCCATTGCCGCTTTAATCATCTTCAGTCTTTTTCAAATTTCCAAAAGAGTTACCCGGCCGGTTAAACAACTTGCCCTGGTAATGGGCGAGGCTGAAAAAGGCAATACCGCCATTCGAGCCACTCTGGATGGCCAACCCGATGTAGCTAAAATGCAGTACGCCTTCAACGCCATGATGGACGGCATAGAACTCAGGGAAGAAGAACTTAAAACCGCTCATGACAAGGCTTTAGAAACCGCCAGGGTCAAGGGTGAATTCGTTGCCAACGTCACCCATGAATTGCGCACCCCCTTAAATGCCGTACTCGGCATGATGGACCTGCTCAGTGAAACCCGTCTTAATTCACGCCAGTCAGAATACATTGATATTGCCAAAAACTCCGGGGAAAACCTGCTTGATTTAATTGAAGATATTCTCGATTTCTCCAAAATGGAATCGGGAAATATGGATATCAAGCTCAAGCAAATTGATATTAGAGACCTAGCCGAAGAAGTAGTGCAACTCCTCTCTGCACAAGCACTGAGTAAAAAACTTAATTTTGGCTATGATATCGACGACAATGCTACTTCCAGCCTGGTCGCCATTGACACCACAAAGGTTCGACAGGTATTGATCAATCTACTGGGCAATGCCATTAAGTTCACCGACAGTGGAGAGATATTTTTACGCATACGTTACCAGCGAGGCCCCAGCCCTGAAATAGAATTTGAAATACGTGATACAGGAATTGGTATCAAGGAAGAAAGCCAGGTGAGCATCTTTGATGCTTTCACTCAGGCCGATTCCTCCATCACTAAAGCCTACACTGGTACCGGACTCGGTCTAACGATCTGCAAGCAAATTGTTGAATTAATGGGCGGCAAGATAGCTCTACACAGCACTCCCGGAAAGGGTTCAACATTCACCTTTAACATTCCCGTCGAGCAAATATGCTCCGAATCAGGCACCGGCCTCACGCTATCCCTCGATGAGCAAAAACATGCACTACTGATCACCAATAGTTCAATCGTTCGCTTATTCACGACATCGGCCATACAAAAAAATGACTTTCTCTGTATAAGTACTAGTAGCTTACGTGCTGCCCAGCTGGAAATCTCTCGCCTGGAAAACGCCAATATCAGCTTCGAATTCATTATTGTCGACGAAGAAATTTACTATCTCAATGAAAGTGAATTTCTACCACTGCTTTCAAAGCTTGCCGAAAATGAAGGTGTCACCGTCACTATTTTAATCAACCCTTATCGGCCGCTGAAACTTGAAGCCCACCGTTTTTTAACTATAGAAAAGCCACTACTCAGCTCTTCATTCGATCAACTTATCAATATAAAAAACAATCCCATTACAGGTGGTGCCCAGCAGCAAATTATTCGGGCCACGAATCGAGCGCCAACTCACGACTCAGGAAAATATGTTCTCATCGTTGATGACAACAGGGTCAATCAACAAGTCGCACGTGAAATGCTCAATAAACTTGGTTATCGCTCAGATATTGCCATCAATGGCCAGGATGCGGTGGCAAAATCGCAACGCCATGACTATGACCTGATTCTAATGGATTGCAATATGCCGGTAATGGATGGCTACGAAGCCACGCTTGAGATCCGCAAACAAAAAACTGATTATCACCTGCCCATCATCGCAATGAGTGCCAACTCCTCTGAAGAAGACAAAGATAAGTGTTTACTCTCTGGCATGGACGGCTCTGTCGGTAAACCACTAAGGCTCAATAAACTCCGTGACGAGCTCCTCTTCTGGATTACAGAACCCCAGCAAGGGAGCCATCAACAGGCTAGTGTTGCCGTCGAGCCCGGCCAGGCCAAGGTACAGCGCGTTCTCGCATACGACCCCAAGGTCATGGACGATCTCTTTGAAGGGGTAGGCGATGTCGTTATCAAAATGCTTGAAGCATTTCTTGAAGACTCACCCATATATATCGATTCACTGAAGCAGGCCATGCAGCGCAGCAGTGCAAAAAATGTTCGTGAACTCGCACACACATTAAAAGGCAGCGCCAGTAATTTTGGCGCCATTAATTTCCTTGAGACTGCAAAGATTATTGAGCATCTCGCTAAGAATCAACAATTACACCAATGTGAAATTTACATAGAAGCCCTTGTCGATGATTTTGAAATTCTAAAGCGCGATATTGAAAACAACCTGCTCAATCCAATCGCCAATCCCGAAGAAATTCATCAACAAAAACATAAATTGCTTATCGTCGATGATGATCGCACGATCCGTCTTGCCCTGAAGAACATCTTCACCGAGCAAGCATTCCATATTTTTGAAGCCCGTGACGGCGAACAAGCCATCGCCTTTTGCAAGCAAGATACACCCGACTTGATATTGATGGACGCCATCATGCCTGAAGTTGATGGCTTTGATGCCTGTAAAACCATCAAGGCCCTACCTAACTTTAATGACATCCCCATCTTGATGATTACCTCTCTCGATGATGACACAGCCATCAACAAAGCCTTCTCATCCGGCGCCACCGACTATATTACCAAGCCATTAAATTTCACCGTACTAAAGGAGAGGGTATCGAGACTTCTACAGGCCAACCGCGTTGAAAAGCGCGTTAAAGAACTGGCCTACCATGATTCCCTTACCGGTCTCCCCAATCGCAGTAAATTGATGCAGGAGCTACGCTTAATTCTCAATCGTGCAAAACTCGACGATTCAAATTTTGCTGTCTTATTCCTTGATCTTGACCACTTCAAAAACATCAATGATTCACTCGGCCATAATATTGGCGACTTATTACTTAAAGCAGTTGCCGAGCGTTTGCAAAGTTCGGTCCGAGAAAGCGATTTTGTTGCGCGTCTCGGTGGTGATGAATTTACGGTGATTCTCGAGAACATAGAAGATGCCGACGCTGTAAGTAAAATAGCCAAAAATATCTGCACTTCTCTGGGCAGCCCCTTCGTTTTTATTCAACAAAAAATGTTTGTCACCGCCAGTGTCGGCATTTCTATTTACCCCGATGATGGCGAAGATGTGAACGCCCTACTCAAACACGCCGACCTGGCCATGTTTAGCGCTAAGAAAAGCAGGAATAATTACAGCTTTTACCAACAGGGAATGGAAGACAAGGTTGCACGACGTTTAGAGCTTGAACAGGAATTGCGCTATGCAATCTCCCATGAACAACTGGTCCTTTACTACCAGCCCCAGGTCGATTTGCGATCTAATCATGTGGTCGCCGCCGAAACCCTCATCCGCTGGGAACACCCCAAACATGGCTTTTTAAGTCCCGCAGAATTCATCCCCCTGGCAGAGGAAAGCGGCTTAATTAAAGATTTAACTTTCTGGGTAATTCGCCAGGCTTTTCAACAAATAGCCGAGTGGCAGCAGCAAAATTTCGATGTCAAATTATCTATTAATCTATCGGCCAAGGACCTTGAAACACCCGGCAGTCTCTCTGACTTCCTCTATTATCAACTCGAAACAACTGCCGTGCCGGCTTCGCTCATCGAACTGGAACTGACCGAAAGTATGTTAATGAACGACCCTGAGAAAAGCAGGCAAGAACTTCTCGCCCTAAAAGACATGGGTTTTGCACTCGCCATCGATGATTTTGGCACCGGTTATTCATCGCTAAATTATCTCAAAAATCTACCCGTCGATATTTTGAAAATTGACCGTTCTTTTATCAAAGAGATAGAACTTAACCCCGATGACAAACCCATTGTTAAAGGTATTATCGCACTCGCCGATAGTCTCGGCCTGACCACGATAGCCGAAGGTATTGAGAATGATGAGCAGCGCGCCATCGTTCGCAAGCTCGGTTGCGACATTATTCAGGGCTATCTCATCAGCCGCCCTTTGCCGAGAGAGGAATTTGAGAAAAAATATCTAAATGAATTCAAGGTCCGTGGTAAATCACACAGAAGGACACAGCGTGACAAGGCATCAACAAGTAGCCCAGGTAACTCTCGCCACTAAGAAAAAGACCTCTAATAGTGGGAAGAGCTACCTAACAGGGGCTTACAGAGCTAGATTAAAACCACTCATCCTGCATTTCAAAAGGCACGCTATTGCCTCCCTCTAATAGTTCTGCAAGCTGTACTACTGATGGCAATTCCCAATCGATATAATACTTCGCGGCCTGTAATTTACCGCGATAAAAATTCTCATCACTTTCGTGGACTGTTGCACCCAGCGCTTTTGCAGCCACTACGCCCTGTTTCAACCACATCCAGGCAGCTACGACGCGACCAAACATGTCGAGGTAGGCTGTAGCATTTGCCAGGCCGCGGTCGACATCCTCTGCCATCTGCTGCTGTAGTGATTGTGTGGTTTTCTCCAATACGCTCATGGCATTTTCTAGCTGAGCTGCCAGCGCTTGTGTGGCTGCAAACTCTTTTGCCATGGCAATATCTGCCGCGACATCTTGCCTAAAGAAGGTGTATCCCGCGCCACCATAAAGATTGAGTTTTCGACCCAGTAAATCGAGGCCGTGAATAGCCTCAGCGCCTTCATGGATGGGGTTAAGGCGCTGATCCCGATAAAGTTGCTCCACCGGATACTCGCGGGTGTATCCTGCACCACCCAGAATTTGTATCGCCATATCATTGGAGATACAACCGTATTTCGATGGCCACGATTTAATCACCGGAGTGAGTAAGTCCAGTAATTGTGCGCTACGCGTGCGCAGCTCTTCGCTCGGCGCACTATTTTGGTTTTCAAATAAACTACTGCCAAACAGGCACATTGCCATCGAGCCCTCGGCATAAGACTTTTGCGCGAGTAACAAACGGCGCACATCGGCGTGCTCGACCAGCATAACCTGTGGTGAGAGCTGATCCTTGCACGAAGCTAAACGGCCCTGGGGTCGTTGCCGTGCATAATCCAGCGAATGATTAAAGCCCTGGTAGGCAATTGCCGCCGCACCGAGAGCAACGCCAATACGCGCCTCATTCATCATTTGGAACATATAGCCAAGACCCTTATTGGCCTCGCCCACCAGGTAGCCAATGGCGCCGTCTTTTTCACCAAAATTCAAGGCCGCATTGGTGGTGTTGCGATAACCCATTTTATGATTGAGGCCGGCAACCACAACATCGTTACGCTCGCCTGGGGAACCATCTTCATTCACCAAAAACTTCGGCACAATAAAAAGGGAGATACCTTTCACCCCTGGTGGTGCACCCTTAATCTTGGCCAATACCATATGAATCACATTGCCGGCGATGTCGTGGTCGGCACAGGAAATAAACATTTTCTGACCGAAGACGCGATAGCTACCGTCATCGGCCGGTTCCGCCATGGTGGTAATGTCACCGAGAGCCGAGCCCTGACCCGGCTCGGTCAGGCACATGGTGCCATTGCTGCGCCCGTCCATAATCAAGGTTAAAAACTTGGCTTTCTGTGCCTCGGAGCCAAAGGCCCGAATTAAATTTCCCGCACCCGTGGCAACAAAGGGGTAGGCCGCTGTGCCTATATTCGCAGCATTCACATAGGCCATCACCATGCGAAAGACAACTTCGGGCATTTGCATGCCGCCCTCGTCATAGTCCTGGTGGGCCGCTAAAAAACCAGCCTTGGCGAATTCATCCCAGGCAATCTTGGTTTCGGGAATCATTTTAACGACGCCATCTACTAGTGTCGGCTCGTTTTCATCACCCTCGACTAAATGATTGGCAAAATATTTTTCGGCGATGGTTTTTGCGGTTCTCAGTGAGGCGTCGAAAATCTCACGGGAGTGCTCACTGTAGCGCGGTCTCTCAAGTAAACTTTCCGTATCGAGAAACTCATAAAGTAAAAATTCAACATCTCGGTCATTCAATAATGGAACTGACATAGTTAAACCTGCTGTGTGAAATTAGTTAATGTGTACTTCCGCTGTTGCACTCTCTTGGCACCTAATTAATAACTGTAATCGGCAAACAATTCACGCAGATCTTTTTTGCTAACCTTACCCGTCGCCGTGTGGGGAATCTCTTCGACAAAGACACAGTCTTCCGGAATCCACCACTTGGCAATTTTGCCGTCGAGGTAGCCCAGTAAATCGGCCTTTTGCGGCTCGCTGCCTGGACGCTTCACTACCACCAGCAAGGGCCGTTCCGTCCACTTCGGGTGGGGCACGCCAATCACTGCAGCTTCGGCAACATCTTCGTGGCCCATGGCGGCGTTTTCAACATCGATGGAACTGATCCACTCACCCCCCGACTTGATGACGTCTTTGGTGCGATCGGTGATCTGCATAAAACCGTATTGATCGATAGTCGCGACATCACCCGTATCAAACCAGCCATCGGGCAGGTGGGCATCGGAATCTTCGAGCTTGTAATAGCTTTTACAAATCCAGGGACCACGTACTTGCAGGCGTCCCGAAACCTTGCCGTCCCAGGCTAGCTCATTGACCTCTTCATCGACGATGCGCATCTCGACACCGTAAATAAGGCGTCCTGCCTTCAAGCGGTAGGCAAACTTCTCATCCTCAGGCAGGTCATGCATCCACGGCAGCAGGGTGTTGTATGTACCCAGGGGGCTCATTTCTGTCATCCCCCAACCGACATGCATGTCGACATTGTAGGCGTCCATCGCCTCCATCAATGATCTCGGGCACGCGGCACCACCCACCACCAGCCGTTGTAGTGATTCGACTTTGCTACCCGACTCCTGTAAATAATTGACCAGGGCCAGCCACACGGTTGGCACCCCGAGAGCAAATGTCACCCCCTCCTCATTAATCAACGTTGCCAAGGTTTCGCCATCACCCATTTTGGGCCCAGGGAACACCAGCTTGGTGCCCGCCATTGCCGCGCCATAGACACTGCCCCAGGCATTGACATGAAACATTGGCACCACCGGCATAATCGTTTCATCCGGGGCAAGAGCCAGAGTGTCCTTGGTGTTGGTGCCCAGGCAGTGCAATACGGTACTGCGATGGGAATACAATACGCCCTTCGGATTACCCGTGGTGCCCGAGGTGTAACAGAGGCTGCTGGCACTGTTTTCATCGAGTTCGGGCCAGGTAAAACTGTCCGCCTCGGCCTCGATCAGCTCCTCGTAACAGCGCACATTGTTTAAAGAGGTCTCAGGCATAGCGGCCTTACTGGTCAACACCACAAAACCGCGTACCGTCTTTAATTCAGCTTGTAATTGCTCGAGCATAGGCAGAAAAGCGGGGTCGACAAATATCCATTGATCTTCGGCATGATTGACAATATAGGACACCTGCTCGGGGAAGAGCCGGGGGTTAATGGTATGGCAAACATAGCCCGAGCAGCTGATCCCATAGTACAGCTCAAAATGGCGATAGTCGTTCCAGGCCAGGGTTGCAATTCTATCCCCCGGTGCGCAACCCAGTTTTGACAGCGCATTTGCCAGTTGATGCACACGAGTAAAAGCCTTGCCAAAGGTACTGCGATGGCGCGGGTTGTCACCCGTCACCGATACTATTTCCGTATCGGGAAAGACTTTCATGGCGAACTTCATAATCGATGTAATGGTAAGCGCATCATCCATCATCTGACCTAACATAGCATTGCTCCTGACGTTATTGTGCCTTGATTAGCAGCCGGAAATTCTACCATAGACCCGCCTTACCACAGCACTGAAAAGCAAGCGGGCAAGGTCAATCGGCCACACCTGAGGCAAGCTAATAGCGCCGAGTCGATGCCCCACGCTGCACCTTAAAATGCCGAAGGTTGTGTAGGAGAGCTAGTCTTGCGGGAACCCGGTAGGCTTATTTTTTATCTTCCCCAGCACCAGGTTACAGCAGTCACGAAGTGGAGAATAGCCTCGCATCAGGGCCAAATTTCACACCGAATCTGACTCGATAAACTCACAAAAGTAAGCGAAATTTGTGGCCAGCAGCAATAATGCAAATGCCTTTGCGGCGCGTTTTATCGCTACTAATCAGGCCCTACATTTACTTATTTTTTGTCGCGACAATATCGCAAACAATTTGCTCGAGAAAATCAAAATCGGGGATTAAAGCCTCTTGGCCATCGATATTCACACACATTTGCACAGCATCTCGGTCGCTAGGCTCACCCTCCAGCGCCATCTCTGCCTCCATATTGAGGCGTATGGCACGGGGAAACCCGGTGAGTAACAGTGCATAAAACCCCAGCGCCGCTGCTTTAAAAACGGCATTACAAATAACTATTTTTACATCTTTATCGAGTACCGGCTTCTGCCCCTGGTACAGGCTATCAAAGGACAAGAGGGGGATATCTTGAAAGCGCCAGCTGATCCAGCCATAACAGTGTGGACTGGCGGCCGACTCAGACGGGCGAAAAGCGCCCTCACTCAGCTCGCCCCAACTCACCACCTCAGCAACGGCAAGCTGGGGTACTAATAAATCGGTGTCGCTAAGTGGCAGCAACAGGCCATTCACCTGAGTCAAGCTCGCTTCAGATTCGCCGGCTTGCGCCTCTAACACCATCTTATTTTTCACCACGCACAACTCCTTCGAAGCCGGCACCAGAAGTTCTGGGCCCGCCACTTTGCAATTTGATAAAGCTTTCCCGCAATTGTTCAACACTGCCGCTGTGGTTAAAGGCTCCGTGCTTAAGTACCGCCTCTGACAGCGCAGGCACTGTACAGTCAGCGGGAGATTGCACCAACACACTACCGCCATTTTCACGAATCAAGCGCGATCCAGCAACGCCGTCATCACCCAGCCCGCTGAACACGATCATGCCGCAGGCCGAGCCATATTCACTGGCCAACTCGGCGGCCACATTGTCAATACTCGGGGCATAGGGGCCCGGCCAGCCAGAGTTGTGCGTAGCGACCAAGCCCCGCGACAACGAGATGCGTTGTTGTGGCGGCACCACCGTGACACTACCGCTTGTTAAGAGATTGCCATCGCGGGCCATTCGCGCCTGCCACGCGGTATTGCGGACAATCATTTTAACCAGCTGCTCGGCCTGCTCGGCATCGATGTGCTGTGCGTAGACAAAGCCGACACCATAAAAGGCATCGAGGCCCGCCAAAAAGTGCCGCACGGCGTGTAAGCCGCCGGCGGAGGCCGCTAACAACCAAACCTTTGACGCCCGATTGGCCTCGCACAATTGTCGATAAGCCCGCACTAGGTCATTGAGCTTATGCTCCACCGCCGACCGCCAGAGCGGGGTATCGACGGCCTCGCCCACGCGGCAAACTAGCGGTGGCTGGCTGTCGAGAGAAGGCATGGCCAGTGGCACATCCTCATCCGTCAGCCAGGCATCGACCTCGCCGCCCACGACACGTACCGCGCCATCCCGTGGTAGCTCGCCACAATAGCTGACACTAAGACCACGGGCTTCGACCACAGTCCGTAGCGTCTCTCGACGCTGAGCATCGCCCAAAACAATACCGATGCGTGGCACAGATCTGCAGTTAGTGCTGTCGAGCTTACGCGAAACCAAGGTCGAGTAACTCATCCAATAAATTTAACAATGCATCTTCTTGATAGGGCTTACCCAGGAACTCATTGACGCCAAGGTCTCGCGCTCGCTGCTGGTGCTTCTCTCCGGTACGCGAACTAATCATAATAATTGGCAAGCGCGCAAAGTCCTCCGATGCCCGCACCACGCGCGCCACCTCGAAGCCATCCATACGCGGCATTTCTATATCTAACAACATCAAATCGGGCTTTACCTGGGCGAGCATATCCGTTGCCTCAACGCCATCTTTCGCCGTCACCACGCGAAAACCCTCCCTTTCGAGAACTCGCGACGTTACCTTGCGAACCGTCACCGAATCATCGACCACCATAATGGTTTTAGGGCCGGTCTCCCCATCTACCCCTGGATCAAAGGAGCTAGCTCTCAGTAACGCCTCGGCCTCGTGCGGGCCTTCAAGAATAGATTTGTCTCCCATCAAGCGGATCAGTGCCGGCAAGTCGAGAATCACCACCACCTGACCACTGGCGAGGATCGTCGCCCCAGCCACCCCGGGCACATTGTTGAATTGTGCTCCGAGCCCCTTCACAATTATTTCCTGATTGCCCTCAATCGCATCCACTTCAACGGCGTAGCGATAGTGGTCGGCCTCAACCAGTACCAGCACCGCCTTGCCAGAACTGAGCAAGGGCGACCTCTCCTGCACGCCCTGCAGTAAACGACCGAGCGGACAAACCTGGTATTCGAGGCCCCCATATTCAAGCCGCCTGCTCGGCTCGCTATAAAAACCCTCAAGCTCTGCCCTACTCAACTGGGTCACACCGGCAATACTGCTCAGCGGCAGGGCATAGAGACTACCGCCACCCTTCACCAACAGAGCGCGATTAACAGAGACCGTAAAGGGCAGGCGAATGGTAAATTCCACGCCCTGACCGAGTACCGACTCAATACCAATGGAGCCGCCCAGTTGATGAACCTCAGTTTTCACCACATCCATGCCAACACCGCGGCCCGAAACCTGGCTAACAGTGGCTGCCGTGGAAAAACCCGGCTGAAAAATTAAGCGCAATAATTCGCTATCACTGGCCGCGGTATCGGCCGAAATCATGCCCTTACTGACGGCCTTCTCACGTATGGCCGCCACGTCCAGCCCCCTGCCATCATCGGCAACGGTAATCACCACCTCACCACCCTCGCGCTGAAAGGAAAGAGAGATATTGCCTTCAGGCGGTTTATCCGCAGCCAAGCGCTGCTCCGTGCTTTCTATGCCGTGGTCGATGGCATTGCGCAACATATGTTCTATCGGCGTAATGATTTTTTCCAACACCGAGCGGTCCATTTCACCGTCTATGTTATTGAGGCCTAGGTTGACTTGCTTACCCAACTCCTGGCCCACCTGCCGGACAATGCGCCGCAAGCGTGGTACCAAGCGTGAAAAAGGCACCAAGCGCGTTTTCATCAGGCTCTCTTGCAGGTCCTGGGTGATACGTGATTGCAGTAACATCAAGCCTTCCACAGCCTGGTACTTTTCCCTGAGCGTGTCTTTTAAATCCTGCAGGTCGGAACCGGACTCTTCCAGCCCCCGGGACAATTGCTGCAAGCGCGAATAGCGATCCAGCTCCAGGGGGTCAAAATCGGCGCTCTGCGAAGACTCGATTTGCTCGCGGCGAAACTGGATCTGTGCCTCTGTTTGTTGACCCAGTTGGCGCACCTGATTGCGCAAACGCGCAATCGTCTCGGTCATCTCATCTAAGGTGCCCGTCGATTCTCCTATGCCTTGTTCAACGCGACCACGAGCAATACTGGCCTCACCGGCCAAGTTCACCAAATTGTCGAGTACCTGGGCGGGAACTTTTACCGATTCTTGAACGACCACTGCAGGCTTCGCTCGAGCCACTGCTGGAGCCGGTGGCTCGAGTACGGGAAGGGTCTCCGGCGCTAGTACCGCCTCGTCCTGCGCTTCAGTGTGCGATGCCAACTCCGCGCTGTGTAATTCAGCAACTTGTGCTTCTACCACCTCGCTGGGCACTAGGTCATCCTCAGCCACCTCGTCGGCAATAATCTCCAGAGCCTCTGGCGGCTGTGCAAATTCCTCAAGCTCAACGTCAAGCTCGTCATCCTGCGCTGGCAGTGTGGCTGTGGCAGGTGTGTCCGCAGTAGGAATCTCTGTGGTAGGAATCTCTGCGGTAGATGCCCCGACACCACCCGACTTAACCCTCTCCAGCACGCGGTGCAGTTCGTCATAACGAGTAAAAAGCAGATCAAACACGGCCGTCTGACCCTGCACCAGAGAGCTCTCCTGCCGCAGTATTTGCTCTTCTAGGTCGTGACTCAAATCGCCCAACAAGCTCAAGCCCGCAAGCCTGGCACCACCCTTGAGAGTATGTAGCACGCGGTTGAGAGTCTCAGCCTGAGCGACATCGCCAGGCTCATCGCGCCAGGCCTGTATGGCGTTTTCGATATCCTCGAGCAGGTCATCGGCCTCTTCAAGGAAAAAGGGCAGAACATCGGGGTCATGGCTTTCACTCGCCACACGGCGCGCCACATCGGTATCACTCATGGCTGCCTGTGGCGTCGTCTCTGCAGCTTCAGATTCGCTACCTTCGTCGTTTGCGGTCACAATGACGGCCCCCGCTTGGCGCTGTAGCTGGGCAAGCAGTTCAAGAGGTACCGGACTGAGCGACTGACCAATGGCCACCGCGTCCATCATTTTCAAAATCAACTCATGAGCAGTTTTAAAGCCAGCCAGGGTTGCGCCATCAAAGCCTTGCCCCTGATCGGCAAGATCACTCAAAGAGCGGGAAAATTCATTACACACTTGCGCCAAGGGCGCCACATCCGAGCCTTCTGCCGCCGTGGCGAGCTCCACCAGTTCTGCCACTAAGGGCTCGACATCCGAGCTACTCAACACTGGCTGCTCGTGCCAACTCTCCAACAGGGTATCGGCCAACAAGACATTCTCTAGCCCCGTCATCATCAACTGCTGTACCCGGGCAAGCCCTCCGGGAACTACATTATCGGCGCCCTGTTCATGCCACCGTGTTCGCGCCAGTTCAATGTCAGCACGGGGCTCGCTGAGGATAGCCCTGTCTTCATCGCCCCCCGATTCAAGCCGGACCAGGGTATGGCGTAGGGGCTCAATACTCGTCATCAATACGGCGATAATGCCAGTGCTAACGCGCTGCCCTCGCGCAAAGAGCTCGCTAAGAAAGCCCTCAAGTGTGGCGGTCAGTTCAGCGGTGGCAATTAAACCCACCATGCCCGCGCTGGCTTGTAAGGTGTGCAAAGCCCGCTGCACACCTGCAGGGACAAGGCGCAAGCCCTCATGGGGCTGTTTGAAGTCATCCAAAAAGCTGGCCAGGGTCTCAATATATGCTCCGGCTTCACCGACAAAAATTTCTACTACGGGCTGAATTGCCTTGTCATCCCCATTCTCTACATGCCCCCCCTCACTTTCACCGGGAACCTGACTGACCAACGCCGTCTCCTCACCTGCGAGGTTGACAGCCTGTCCGCCGTCTTCAGGTAACACCGCTGGCTCGCCCTTTGCCAGAGCTTCGGCTGCAGCGATCAAGCTCGTACAATAGGGTGACAAATTGGGCTCACCACGGGCAAAGTCACCGACCAGAGAGGGGATCAGCGCCAGGGAGATGTCGAGTAGTTCGGCGCTTTCAGGGGCGGCGGAAGCACCACCATCGAGGATTTTATTGAGCATATTTTCAAGCGCCCAGGCCAGATCGCCAATCACATTGGCCCTCACCATCCTGCCACTGCCTTTCAAGGTGTGAAAACCTCGGCGCAGCTCATTTAAAACCTTGTGGTCAGACTGGTCGAGCAACCAGACCGGATAGTTTCCTGCAAGCTCGCTCAGTACCTCCTCGGCCTCTTCAATAAAAATCTCTTTGATCTCGGGGTCGATTTCATCCTCGTCGTCCTCCCCGTCACCTTCGCTAGCAACTGCCTCCGCAACCTCGCTCACTACGACGTCAGCAGCTGTATCCACAGCGGCCTGCTCGGCCTCAAGCTCAACATCTAACCCCAGTTTCTGCATCGCTCGGACAGTGAGACGTAGCATCTCGAGTTGCTCACCTTCTCGCCCTTTATCAATGGCCTCAAGATAATATTCAAAACCGGTAATTGCATCGGCGAGGGCATCGAGCTCGGACCACTCCGGGTGTTGTTCGCTGTGTAGTAAGTGACTGCTAATGTAGCTGCCAAGCTGCTCGACAATAATCGCCACCCGTTTGAAGCCAAGCACTTCAACCGCGCCAAAAACATGTTCAAACTGGCGGGGAATTTCCGACAGAAATTTACCGTCCCACGACGAGGTAATGTAACCGACGATAGACTCTTTAATGCTTTCAAAATTATTGCGCACCTCTCGGATCAGTGCGCGCTGGGCATCGTCCACCACGTAGGCCGTTTCGGCCAGAAAATCACTGGCCAATGGTGCTTCGGCATAGTGTAAAGCCCAGTCCTGCAGGCTGCTCTGAATACTCTGCAAACGAGCATTCAGAGCTTCTGACACGGCAACATCACTTAAAGACTGGCCAATACCTGCTGCCACGCCGAGTAAGCTCTGTGAAAGTTTAATTTGACCGGCCATCATCAAGGTCGCCGCCAGCTCATCAGCCCTCGCTTGTAAGGCGACAATAGCGCTTTGCGCCGCCTCTCCCGGGCCCTCACATGTAAGCACCGTACGAAGCAGGGCCTCAATATCAACCGACAATGTGTCGCAGAGGGCCCTGATAACTGCCTCATCCAGACGTGTCTGTAAAGTCCCATCGACCTCTGCCAGCGACAAGGCAGGCAGCGCTTGATCCAGGGCGAATTCCTTTTTTACAGCAGCCTCGGCCGCACTCGTCTGCGGAACCAGGGCAATATAAAACAACAGATTGTGAAGTAGATCTCGGGGTTGTAAATCTGAGAGCTCGGATGCTTCGCTCCCGACCAGGCTGCGCAGGGTTTTATCCAGCCCACGCAGTAAATAGCGCGTGGCGGCACATTGGCTAATATTATTGGCTAGTAAGCCGGTAAAAAAAACACTGGCGACACGCCACAAAACTTCCAGGGAACGACCATTAAAGGTGGTCTGCAAGCGCTGTAATACGGCGCCAATCTTCTGTTGATTACTTTCAAGGTCACGCTGCTGTAAATAGCCCAGTACAGCAAATTGAAAGACCCTCTGCAGCTTGCCAAGCATTTCCTTTTCAACCGCTGTGAAACCATTGAGCAGGCCCGACTCGGCGGAATAGCGCTGATCAAATACGACTGTGCTAGGCATAAATAGCGCGCAGCTAGAAATCAGCGCTGCGGTTCTAACAGCTCGCAATTCATTAATCTCGCGAATCAGAGTACCCAGGCTATCCTCACGACCGGCCAATAGCATCCGAATATACTGGGGCAGCGCCACCATGGCCTGCTCAAGTGCTGCACAGGCATCAACAACACTGAAGGGTGGTGTATCCAGTAAAGCCTTAAGAAGCCCCTCTATCTCCCTGGTAAACAGTACCGCGCCATAGCACTCGGCCATCGTCAGGGAACCATGGACCTGATGCAGGTACCCCAGGGCGAAGCTCAGTTGCGAAACATCCTCTGGTGACTCTCTATAGGCCAACAGAGCCTCTCGAGCCAGGCTCAAACTGCTGTCGAGCTCCTCTACTAACCACTCCAGGCCCCTGAGGCTATGTCTCATCTTCATGCTCATCACGTTCCAGTGAAATCCCTTTCGGCAACAGTTTTTCAAAGGCCTGAATACCCGGATAAGCCACGCGACTTAAACCCGCTGGCTGCCAGTCATTCAGCTCCCCCGGACCGACGATCAAACAACCACCCGGCTTAAGCTTGTCCACAAAGCTATTTAACAAGTCCCTGCGCCGCCAGTTTTTCAAATAGATCAATACATTCTGACAAAAAATAACATCCACGGGGCTGGCGAGACCCGGACAATTTTCGTCAAACATATTACTCACAAAGAAGCCGGTTCTCCTTTTGAGTTCTGCTTTTACAGCCATCGTGTTATTTGTCGTAGCGTCAAAATAGTCATTGAGAAATGACCCGGGCACGGCCTCCAGGTGCCGATTTGTGTAGATACCCTGGCGGGCAGCCTGAATAGCCTCAACACTGACATCAATGCCAACGATGCTAAAGGCAGCCTCTTGATCGGCAGAGCGGTAACTATCAAAAGCGCCCATTGCCAGAGAGTAGACCTCCTCCCCGGTAGAACAACCAACGCTGCAAACGCTGTAGCGTTGCTCTCGCGAAGTTGACTGAAGGTGGCACTTCAGGCGGTGTTTAAAGAAATCGTGGGATGCCTGGTGGCGGAAAAACTGACTTTCCTTGACCAATAAGCGGTCGAGTAAAACGCCCCACTCTCGCGTGCCTCTACCCGGCTGCGATACTTCGCGAAAGTAATCCTCAACGTCGCCAAAGCCCAACTCTTGCACTCTGCGTACTATTTGCCGTCGCACAAAATCATCGCGGTGGCTGGCTATACGCACCCCCGTTTTGTTTTCGAGCATCTCCGCCCACAGACGATACTGCCTATCGCTCAGCTGCAGCTCTTCGCCAGTGCCCGATGCGGAGCCAGGATTGCCGCTTGAAAACCCTCCACTGCCTTTTAGCACGCTACTTACTCGGTGTCAGATTCGGCCATCATCCTCAAGATCTATATCAAACTCGCCCAGGTCAATCCCTGCTAGCTCAGCCTCCAGATCGGAAACGGTGGTTTTTTTCAAGACCTCGGACTCACCTTCCAGGTCGGTAAAATCACCGGTGGCAGAAAAATCGGAGATATCGTCGATGACACTCTCTGAATAGGCATCAATTTCATCCATGGCCGCGCTACTGCTCGCCAACACATCCTCGACATGGGCTGGTGCTCGATGTTGCACTCGCTCTGGCGCGGGCGCTGGCTCAATACTGCTCGGTTGAAAGACCTCATTAAACTGGGGCTCAACTGCGCCCATGCCCACATCCAGGCCAGCCGAAACCCCATTATCACTGCTCACCAAATAATCGGCTGGCAATTTAAAACCGGAAACCGACTCTCGCAGCTCAACGGCCATGTCGGTCAACTTGCCAACCGACGACGCCGTGCGACTCGTGCCATCCTGGGTTTGCGTGGTAATGTCCTGAATCACATTCATGGTTTTTGAAACGTGACCGGCGGTGGTTGACTGGTGTCGTGCAGCCGTCGAAATATCCTGAATCAACTCGGCAAGACTACTGGATACAGTCTCAATTTCACTCAATGCGACGCCCGCATTCTGGGTCAGCGATGCCCCAGAAACCACCTCTGCTGTGGTTTGCTCCATCGAGGAAACCGCTTCATTGGTATCCGTTTGAATGGTCTTTACCAGGGCAGCAATCTGTTTAGTGGCACCCGCAGAGCGCTCGGCAAGACGCTGTACCTCGTCGGCAACCACGGCAAAACCACGACCGGCATCACCAGCCATCGATGCCTGAATGGCAGCATTGAGAGAAAGGATATTCGTTTGGTCGGCAATGTCGTTAATCAACGAGACAATATCGCCGATCTCCTGCGAACTCTCACCGAGGCGCTTAATTCGTTTCGCCGTGTCCTGTATTTGCTCGCGTATGCGATCCATGCCGCTAATGGTACTTCGCACCACCTCGGCGCCCTTACTGGCGATCGATACCGAGCGGTCGGCTACACCGGCGGACTCGACAGCATTGGCCGATACCTGATCAATGGTAATAGCCATTTCATTAATTGCCGCCGACGCCGCGGCAATTTCCTGGGCCTGATGCTCCGACAGTTCTGTCAATTGCACAACCGTAGTACGGGAGTCATCCGCCGAGGAGGAAACGTTTTCGGCCGTATCAACAATCCGCGCCACCAACTCGCGGAGCTGGATAATCGCAAAGTTAATGGCATCGGCGATGGCACCGGTAAAGTCTTCCGTTACCGTCACTTCGGCACGCAGGTCACCCTCGCCAAGGCCCTCGAGCTCGTTCAAGAGGCGTAAAATGGCCTCCTGATTGTCCTGATTATCACCCGCCGTGACCTTTAATTGATTCCTCGTGGAGAGAAAGGACATAAAGCCCAAAACGGCAATACCAAGAATCAACAAGATGCCGGCAACAGCCGCCGCCGTGTTATTGGCATAGCGGCTACCACCCGCACTGGAGCTGCCAACACCCTCGGCCAACAGTGCGCTTTGCTCGACTAAAAGGGGGATTTTCGCGCGAATATCGATCAAGGCCTGGCGCGCCTCGGCCAATGCCGGGGCCGCTGAATAAATACCTTCAATTGAATTGCTGACAAAACCAAAGCGTTCGACTGCGGCAGCAACAATGGGTACGGCGCGCTCAGCGGTTATTTTGCTAACACCAATACGGCCATTACCCTTTTGCATGCCAGCGAGCACGTCGCCGAACTTCCGCGCATCGGCGTTGAACTGATCCGCGGCAGCAGCCACCTCTCGGGCATTGCCGGCAAGCATTTTGTCGATATTCCTACCGATTCGCTCCACGCGCCACTTCTGCGCCTGAGCAACGGCAACCTGATCGGCTGGCGCACCGACGCGCAGTAGAATATCGACTATTTTAGTCAGGTCCTCTTGCAATACAGGCAAGTTGTCATCCAGAGCTCTGGCAACCTCATTGAGAAAAAGGCTTCTTTCCTGGCGCTGTAGCACCAGATTTGCACTGGACTCGATACCCACCCAGACACCATTGAAGCTGCTCGCCTGGGCATCCTCAAGATTGAGTGACTTGCGCAGACCGATGACGCTATCAATGGAAGCCCTGAGCTGAGTAAATGCTTCCGGCTTACCATCTGCGGCGGCACCCGATAAGTCGGCGATGCGATAGGCCAGCACCCTGACCTCGGCAGCCGCCTGTAAACTGGAGCGGTCTTTTTCTACTCGAGATGCCAGGTTGACAAAAAAGAAGCCCAAATAAAGGACCAGCACAATCATGACGACCACAAGCCCCACTACTGGCAGACTGGTTTTCGGCTTTCCATGAATCATATTTCGAGCTCCCGGGTAAATATCATTATTTATTTAAGCGCTGCATCTACGCCAGTGCAATATCCTGAAACACCCCACTTTCGACCAGCGCATCGGGGCTCAGCAATAGCACGCGAACGCCATCATCACTGCGATAACAACCCTGTACAAAGGGTCGCAAAGCAGGTGCTACCTCGGCCTTATCGGTTTCAAAACCCTCCCGGCTAAACTGACGCATACCCTTGATGGCATCGACGACCAGGCCGACAAAGGTATCCTGCCTGTCCAGGACCACAATACGCTGCAAGCGAGGCACGGCCGCTAGTTGGCCGCCAAGGAATTGTGCAAAATCGACCACGGGTAGTAATTTACCGCGCAGGTTCGATACGCCAAGAACCCAGGGCTTGACCCCTGGCAAGGGCGTACAGTTTTGAATTTCGATTAATTCTGCCACTTCGTCCAGAGGCACTGCCCAATCGAGGCCCAGCACCGAAAAGCAGATAACGGGGACGAGCGGCACGTAGTCAAGCTGCGCAGGGAGCGGCCGCGCACCGGTGGCAAAGCACTGGTGTAGCTTGTTCATGGCCTGTATTACATTTTCTGCCGGCATGAGCAGATCCAATTCAGTGGCTGACAAATTCTTCTATCGCCTTGACCAGATCTTTTTCAAGCACCGGTTTGGTAAGGTAAGCTCGGGCTCCCTGGCGAGAACCCCAAACCCTATCGGTTTCCTGATTCTTCATGGTCACCATAATCACCGGGATATGTGCCGTGCCACTGGCCTTGGTCAGTTGACGCGTGGCCTGAAAACCATTCAGGCCCGGCATCACGATATCCATCAACACCACATCCGGCTGCTCGTCAGTCGCCACCCTGACACCATCTTCGCCCGACTCGGCGGTGAGCACCGAGTGGCCATTTTTCTCAAGCATTTCTTTGAGTTTAAATATTTCAGTCTGCGAGTCGTCTACGACTAGTACTCTGGCCATAATGCTTTCCACAACTCCCTAAACGGAGGGGTCTTCCGTTGATTTTGTTGCGACAATCCTCTCGAGAACCTCGAATAACTCATTCTTGCTGAAAGGTTTTGTCAGGTATTCGTCGGCGCCGACAATACGGCCCTTGGCTTTATCAAACAAGCCATCTTTGCTAGATAACATGATAACCGGCGTCTTTTTAAATTCATGGTTATTTTTAATCAACGCGCAGGTCTGATAGCCATCCAGGCGCGGCATCATAATATCGACAAAAATAACATCGGGAACCACGTCGACAATTTTCGCCAGTGAATCAAAGCCATCGATGGCCGTTACCACCTCGCAACCAGCCTTGGAGAGTATTGTCTCTGCCGTGCGCCTTATCGTGTTGCTGTCGTCGATAACCATCACTTTTAGCGCTTCAAAATTGACCGACATGCCTCCCCCTTCACCCTGTTGTACGCCACTGTATTGACATGCATATTTATAATGCGAATTTTTAACACAATAAAGCCTTATTGACCATTAACAGCCAGCCGCGAAATCTATTTGCTAGACAGGCTTCGCAAATAAAACCACTTGTCAGCAGTACCTGGCATCATTTATAAGCTATGCCCCTATACAGTAAAATCGGCAACGAACTTATGCATCTCTCCCTTGGCGTGGTCATGGACCCCATCGACAGCATCAATGTCAAAAAAGACACAACCCTGGCCTTATTATTGGCGGCACAAGCACGGGGCTGGTCACTATTTTATATGGAGATGAGTGACCTGGCCCTAGTAAACGGCACAGCCACCGCCATACAACGCCCACTGACAGTCTACGATGATGTCGAGCACTGGTTCGAACTCGGCGCAGCCATCGACCGACCAATGGCCGAACTCGACTGTATCCTGATGCGCAAAGACCCACCCTTCGATGCCGAGTTTATCTACGCCACCTATATTCTTGAGGCCGCAGAGAGAGGGGGCAGCCTAGTGGTCAACAAACCCCAGAGTCTGCGTGACTGCAACGAAAAAATATTTGCCACACAATTTCCCGACTGCACCCCGCCCCTACTGGTCAGCCGCGACCCGGCCCGACTGCGAGCTTTTCACCAGCAACACGGCGATGTGATCTACAAACCCCTCGACGGCATGGGCGGCACCGGTATTTTTCGCGCACGCCAGGACGACCCCAATGTCAGTGTCATTATCGAAACACTCACCGAACTGGGCCAGAGAACCATTATGGTACAGCGCTACATTCCGCAAATTAGCGAGGGCGATAAGCGCATATTGGTCATTGACGGCGAACCGGTACCCTTTTGCCTGGCCCGCGTACCCGCAAAAGGTGAAACACGTGGCAATCTTGCCGCCGGGGGTCGTGGTATTGTTCAAGCTTTAAGCCAACGCGATTTAGAGATTGTCGCGCAAGTCGCCCCCGCCCTGCGCGAGAAGGGCTTTTTGTTTGCCGGTCTCGACGTCATCGGCAACTACCTAACCGAAATCAATGTCACCAGCCCCACCTGCGCCCGAGAGATCGATCGCGAGCAAAACACCCAAATTGGCGAGCGGCTAATGGCTGCCATTAGTCAACGAATCAAAAAATAGGACGTCATACACTGCGTTATTAATGGACACTCATTTTCAACTGACCGACCCAAACGATGGCAGCGATCGCCTGGGCTTCGCCCTCTTTCTTGCCATCGCCCTTCATGCCATCGTCATTTTTGGCATCGGCTTCGCCTTCATGCAGCGCTCAGCCGCTCCGCCCAGCCTGGAAGTTACCTTGGCGCAGCGACCCACAAACCAGGAGAATAAGAAGGCCTCAATGCTGGCCCAGGCCAACCAGCTCGGCAGTGGTGAACTACTTGAGCGCAGAGCGATCACCACAGATCAACAGGCGCCCTATGACGCCGATGTGCTGCGCGATACCCAGGCCAGCCCTCCCCAACCACAGCCCCTACAGCAGCGCGGAGCAAGTAGCCAACCTCAGCTCATCACCACCCTTGGCGAAAGCCAGACCCTCAACGAAGCCCTATTGGAACAGGGTCGGGAAAGCACCCAAAACGATACGCCTCAAGCCGCCACCCTCGATGCACTCAGCAGCCTCCATGCCAGACTCGACCAACAAAAACAGGCCTACAGCGAAATCCCCAAGACCCTTCGATTGACATCAGCCAACACCAAGGCCGCCGACCATGCGGCCTACCTAAACTACTGGATAGAAAAAGTCGAAAAAACCGGCAATCTTTACTATCCAGAGCGCGCGCGTCTGGGCAAGCTCTACGGCGATATACTAATGGTGGTCACCCTGCTACCCGATGGCTCGGTGGAAAGCATTGACATTGTCTCCAGCTCCGGCCACCCCACCCTCGACCAGGCAGCCACCACCACTGTAAAACTAGCGGCACCCTTTGCACCCTTCCCGCAGCGCATGTCTGAGTGGAATAAAATGGAAATCACCCGCACCTGGCGCTATATGCCCGGCAACAGGATCATCACCTCGGCTAATTAGAATTCGTTAAATCAGCCCCAATCCCACTATCGACAGCCCTAACACCCCGGAGTCGCTTGCAGTACAGGGCTGTAACTTGAATTTTCAGGTCTTTCACCCAATACTAAAGCTTATGGAAACTCTTTCGCCCGACATGCCTCAGCCCCCTCCGGGAGCAGGTGAGGCAACAAATCTGCGCGGCCAGCTGCTCATTGCCATGCCGGGCTTGCTCGACCCCAATTTTGTTCATTCAGTGGTCTATATCTGCCAGCACTCGGCGGAAGGAGCCATGGGCATCGCCATCAATCGCCCCCTCGGACTACCGCTAAGCCAGGTATTCGAACAACTCAACTTAGATTACATACCGAAAAATGGTACCCAAACCCTGCTTTGCGGTGGCCCTGTCGAAGAGCAGCAGGGTTTTGTACTGCATCGCCCAGCTCAAAAGCAATGGCAGGCAACTGCCGCCATCAGCGAAGAGATACTACTCACCACCTCGAGAGACATCATCGACGATATGGCCAGCAACCAGGGCCCCGACGCGACCTTAGTGGCCCTCGGTTATGCCGGCTGGGTTGCCGGCCAGTTGGAACAGGAGCTCCTCGACAATGCCTGGCTAACAGTACCGGCCAACGGAGAACTACTGCCACAACTCCTCTTTGACACACCCCTGGAACAGCGCGCCGACCTCGCTGCAGCGAGTATCGGTGTTAACCTCAGTCAGCTTAGCAACAGTACCGGGCACGCCTAAGCTGAATACCGACAAACACAGGTGTGTAATGGCCTTCGACTTTGGCACCCGCCAGATTGGCCTCGCGGTAGGTCAAACCCTGACGTCCTCTGGCCAGCCACTGGCCGTTCTTAAAGCGCGGGATGGGCAGCCCAACTGGCAGCAAGTTAGCGATTATATTGAGCAATGGCAACCCGATATGCTGATCGTCGGCCTGCCCTTGAATATGGATGGCAGCGAGAGCCCCTTCTGCCAAAGGGCGAGGAAGTTTGCCCGCCGCCTGCAGGGGCGCATGACCCTTCCCGCGGTGATGGTTGATGAACGACTGTCAACGGCAGAGGCAAAATCGAGGGGCGAACAGCCCAGTAGTTACCGCGACAAGCCCGTGGATAGTGAAGCCGCCTGTTTAATCCTTGAAACCTGGCTGCAGGAACCCCAGCTAGGCATCCCACCATAACACCTCATCCACGCCCCCCATTCATTCCCCGTAGTTTTGTAAAACCAGTTTTTATTTAAACAACTGGAAGGAATCGTCTTCATCATCCTCGGCGACCGTCAGGTTATCGGCCACCTGCTCAAGATAATCCGCATCCGTTTCCGACTGCAGTTTAATCATCAAGCGCAGATCATTCTTCGAGTCGGCAGAGGCGATGGCGTCATCATAGGTAATGATGCCTTCTGCATATAGTTCGTACAGCGCCTGGTCAAAGGTGCACATGCCCAGCTCTTTGGAGCGCGACATTAACTCCTTAATCTTGTGCACCTCACCCTTGCGAATCAGATCGGAAACCAGGGGCGTATTAATAAGGATTTCCACCACCGCTCGGCGACCCGTGCCATCGGCTGTCGGTAACAGTTGCTGGGCCAGCAGGGCGCGAAGATTGAGAGAAAGATCCATCCACAACTGATTGTGACGGTCGGCAGGAAAGAAGTGTTGAATGCGATCCAGGGCCTGGTTGGCATTGTTGGCGTGCAAGGTCGCCAACACCAAGTGACCGGTTTCAGCAAAACTGATCTTAGGGCCGCTGCCTTGCTCAAATAAATTCACAATATTGATATTAGCAAATTGGCTATCGGATAAAGGAACATGCATGGCGATGGCTTTATCTGGCATTAACATGTTCGCAGTGCCAAAGCCGACTTGAGCTTGAGTATTGGCATCGTCTAAATGATTGCCCGCTACCCAACCAATAATCGGTGAGAAAAACATATTGCTATAGCTTGGAGCGTTCTCTGCGTACTCCGCATGAATATCGCTGCCAGCGGGCAATATGGTGATGGTGAAACCATTTTCAGGCGCATCTTGGGCGATGTTCTTAATTGAATTAACATCATAAGGCATGATGCGGGGAGGGTTGTTTAAATTAACCCCTTCAATGGTATTAACAAAGGCCTTTTCTTGGCTAATTTCACCGCCTTCACTGCCCATGAAGTAAGGGATGCTACCCGCAATCCAATTGCCTGAAGGCAGCTGCTTTAATATCTTCTCATCAGCGGCGATGATTAAAAACTCACGCTGATTGATTTTCTCGATTAGGTTTTCTAAATCAACTAGCTCGGATGTTATTTGTATATTGCTCATGTTTGACCTACTTATATTTTATTCGTGCGACTAAACAGCGTGACTTTTATATGTGCTTAAAATTTCAATTTCACGTCTGAGACTACGGTAATTGTCGTTAAAGAATTGCTGTAATTCATAGCAAGACTCTTGTTCCATTCCTTTAGATACCTGGCTTTTTAATTTAACCAGTAATAAGTTTAGGTTGAGTTTGCTGCTATTTAATTCAAACTCTTCGGTGAGGATCTCCTGCCAAATAGAATGATCTTTGTCGGGGATATTGTTGCTTTTTGGCTCTGTGTCGATAGTTTCTGCAATGCGTTTTATAGAAATTAATTCAGTACGTAAGCTGTTGATGTTCTTCTTTAAGTACTTCATTAACTCGATAATAATATCGCGTTCTTCTGATGCGGATAAATCTTTGTTATACAGGCCTTTAAGGCGAGAGATGTATAAGTTAAAGGCCAAGTTCGATGACATTAACGAAAATTTCTCGGTTAAAATACTATCCCAAACAGGGTGGCTTGGGGTTAGGCTATTTGATTTCTTGCTTTGAGTTGTTGTTTTTTCAAGAGGATTTGAACGATCGGCTTTGG
>MAAC01012164.1_pt1 | contig 33377 bp, 27 predicted proteins | sample 1115981 | NCBI WGS metagenome assembly MAAC01 (sample SAMN04961126, study PRJNA320927) | seawater metagenome | isolation source: sample BD02T64 sea water enriched with oil for 64 days | place: USA:Gulf of Mexico | collected 2013-07-27 | reverse complement strand
AACCCTCGTCGCGCTAAAGTAACTTTAGAGCCACTAGAACGTGGTTTTGGTCACACTTTAGGTAATGCGTTACGCCGTATTCTTTTATCTTCAATGCCAGGTTGTGCTGTAACTGAAGTTGAGATTGATGGTGTTTTACATGAGTACAGTAGTAAAGAAGGTGTTCAAGAGGACATCATCGAAATATTGTTAAACCTTAAAGGACTAGCAGTTATTTTAGAAGGCAAGAATGAAGCTGTTCTAACGTTAACTAAGTCTGGTGAAGGCCCTGTAACGGCAGCTGATATTCAGCATGATGGAGATGTAACTATTACAAATCCAGAACATGTTATCTGCACCTTAACAGGTGAAGGTGCTATCAGCATGCGCATTAAAATTGAAATGGGTCGTGGTTACGTTCCTGCTTCAGTTCGTCGTGATGCCGAGGAAGAAGATCGTGCTATTGGTCGTTTGTTGGTTGATGCCTCATTCAGCCCAGTAGTAAGAATTGCTTATGATGTTGAGTCTGCACGTGTTGAACAACGTACAGATTTAGACAAATTAGTTTTAGACATGGAAACTAATGGTACATTAGATCCGGAAGAAGCTATCCGTCGTGCTTCAACCATTTTAGCAGAACAGCTAGATGCGTTTGTAGAATTACGTGATATTAAAGAAGTTGAACAAGTGGAAGAAAAACCATTATTCGACCCAATCTTACTTCGTCCAGTTGATGATCTAGAACTAACTGTCCGCAGCGCTAACTGCTTAAAAGCAGAAGCAATTCAATATATTGGTGATTTAGTACAACGTGCTGAAGTTGAGCTTCTTAAAACGCCTAATTTAGGTAAGAAGTCTCTAACTGAAATCAAAGATGTGTTAGCGTCTCGTGGTTTGTCTCTAGGTATGCGCCTAGAAAACTGGCCACCAGAAAGCATCGTTGACAACGACTAGTTCGATCATCGTTTTTTATTAACAGTTTGAGAGAAGGATTAACTTATGCGTCATCGTCAAAGCGGTCGCCAGTTAAACCGTAATAGCAGTCATCGTAAAGCGATGTTCCGCAATATGGCAAGCTCTTTAGTTAAGCACGGCGTTATTAAAACGACTGTTGCTAAAGCTAAAGAACTACGTATGGTAATAGAGCCATTGATTACATTGGCTAAGATCGACAGTGTTGCAAATCGCCGTTTAGCATTTGCTCGTACACAAGATAAAGAAGTAGTAGGTATTTTATTTAATGAACTTGGTGCACGTTACCAAGAACGTCCAGGTGGTTATACTCGCATTTTAAAATGTGGTTTCCGTACTGGTGATAAAGCGCCTATGGCTTATATTGAATTAGTAGACCGCCCAGTAGTAGAAGATGCTCCTGAAGTAGTTGAAGAGTCAGCAGAAGCTTAAGCATTAGCTTACTTTGTAATGATTAAAAAACCGAGCTTAGGCTCGGTTTTTTGTTTCTAATTTATAATGTTTTTACTTATGATAAATATCATTTTCAATAGCGGTGTATAATACCTATTTGATTAAATTATTGCTCACCTGTACTGGTTTAAATAGTCCATGTCGGCGTCGCTCTCAATCTTAATAGCCAGCTATTACTCAATTGAGCGCCTTGCTCTGAAATACTTTTCTTATGTACAACAAGATCACAAACTTAAAAAACTGGTATAACATTTACTTATACAATTAAATGAATAGCCAGCATAAAGGCCGCTTATTATCAATATGCAGCTAACTACACTAAGTAACTTTGTTCTTGCTTTAGTTTTAGATAATTTCTGCCTATTCAACCCTTTAAGCTAATTCATAAATGCTTTTTACCTAGGTTGCTAGAAACAGATAGCTTATGTCGAACCATTTTTCTTTTAACAGGCATATTCGCCGAAATCTTTGTCTCTTGACCTTACTGACAATACCCAGTATAAAATAGCTAACTTTTTAACCTTTCTGAATGAGCCCTATTCATATGTCTTCACGAAATCCCATTATTGCAATAACAGGCTCGTCTGGTGCAGGTACTTCAACGACCACTTCAGCATTTGAGCACATATTTAGAACGTTAGGCATTAGCTCTGTTAATGTTGAAGGTGATAGTTTTCACCGTTTTTCCCGTCCTGAAATGGATCTTGAAAAACGTAAAGCAAAAGAAGCGCGTACTAATATTAGTTACTTTGGTGATTTAGCGAATGATTTTGATGCGTTAGAGCAATTATTTTTAAATTATGGAGAAACGGGTAAAGGTATGATGCGTCGTTATCTGCATACTTTTGATGAAGCCGTGCCTTATAATCAAATGCCAGGTACTTTTACGCCTTGGGAAGAATTAGGTGAAGGGACTGACCTTCTGTACTATGAGGGCTTACATGGAGGTGTAGTAACACCAGATAATGATGTTGCTAAGCATGTTGATTTACTCATAGGTATGGTACCCATTGTTAACTTGGAATGGATCCAAAAAATAATACGCGATACTAAAAAGCGCGGTCATAGCCGTGAAGCTGTTACCGCTAGTATTGTTCGCAGTATGGAAGATTATATTTCCTTCATTACGCCACAGTTCTCTCGTACTCATATTAACTTTCAACGGGTACCTACTGTTGATACTTCTAATCCATTTAGCGCTAAAGCTATTCCAAGTTTAGATGAAAGTTTTGTCGTTATTCGTTTTCGTGAAGTGAAAAATGTCGATTTTCAGTACTATCTACGAATGATCGATGGTTCGTTTATGTCTAGGGTTAGTACCTTAGTTGTACCCGGAGGTAAAATGGGCTTTGCCATGGAACTAATCCTAACTCCCCTAATTCGTGATTTAATTGAACGTAAAACGCAGGCTAACAAACAGCTTGATTGGATGAGTGATCTTTAAATTACTCATTAATCTATATCTGCCGACTATATGCTTTATTTTACCAGAAAGACTATTTTTAATACTTGCACTCCCGCCTGCCATACCATGTAATATATGGTTTAATAATGCATAAGTCAGGATTAGCTCTCTGTTGGTAAATGGTATGATGCTATTAATTTTTTAATGTATTGCGTCTTCTTTAGGGCTGCTAGTTTACTATCGAAAACAGACATCATCATAGATATTTTCCCCTGCTTGCTAGCTACTGGGGTGAAAGCCATATAAATTGGAACTTTCGAAAGGCAACCTGCTACTTTAATGTAATCCTGTTTGTGCAACTGATGTAAAGAAAAAATGGTACTATTCCTAGTAAACAAAAAGCTGTCTATGCGGCCTTTCTCGAGTTTGGCTATATTTTGAGTTAAATACCGCTCGTGATATGGTTGAAATTGAAATTGCCAAGGGTGATCTTTAACATAGTTATTTAGCTCTTCGATAGAGGTATCTGTTGCAATACCAATTTGCAACCCTTGAAGAGAGCTTATGCCATCATAGCGCCAATTCGATTTGTATAGTGTGAAAAAACACATTTGCTGATAGCCAACAGAAAGTTCCGGGTATAGCAAATTAGGTGCCTCACTTTTAGCTGGTGATAATAATGCGTCAGCTTTACCTGAAGAGACATTTCTAATAGCCCGCGACCATGGGAATATATGAATGCTGAGTTGATATTGCGTATTTTCAAAGATTTTCTTTACCAGTTCTACCACGTAACCAGGGTGGTTGGAATCTAAGCAAATTTGTGGACACCAATCGATAGCGTCTATATGTATAACTTCTTTCAGGGCTGTTTGAGTTGTTTTTTGGGCTAATGAGGAGTTTGTTAGACAAAGCAATAGAGCAGCAATAGTGACTTTTATTTTCGGATTTTTGTGCCTTATTGAAATTGGAAGTTCCATAAGCATATAGGTTGCATGGTTTATTATTGATATAAATATCATAGTGTATTAAGCCAAAAATAGCTCATCAAATTGTAACCTTAGTTGCTCCAAAATTTTTGCCTTCTCAAAACTTGATAGGTCAGGCTCAGTCGCCTCAAAGAGGTGATGATTCAAGTCGATTGAATGCTTCGCTAATTTACAATGATATAAATTTATATTGGGTAGTCCGTTGTCCTCGAGATCATAGTCCTGAAGTGTTTTTTTGTCTAAGTAGGAACTGACTTTCGTAATTTCATGATCGCTAAAACATTTATTACCTTGCTGATCTCGTGTCATGCCTCGAATGCGGTAATCTATGTCGATTACATCAGCAGAGAAAGCTTCTATAACATAATCTAATACTTTTAACGGTGAAATAACGCCACAAGTTGATAACTCAATGTCAGCTCTAAAAATCGCGATACCATTTTGTGGGTTTTCTTCGGGATAAGTGTGAATACATAAATGGCTTTTATCTAGATGAGCCACTAATGATTCTGGTTTTGCTTCTTCTGACATCATTAACGTTACACTAGCTCCTTGAGGCGTGTAATCTTGGCTCGCAATATTTAACACATTACCGCCGATGGCATGACATATATCAGTCAGTAATTCTGTCAGTTTTACACTGCTATAGGTCGCGTTAATATAGGCATGATAGCTATCAGTAGATTGACGCGATGCTAGATAATGCACCCTGTATAACGAAAAACTTAAACTTTTAGTTAGATTGTTAAAGCCATACAGGGGGATTTTGTTATCAATAGGCATGGAGTATCAGCTATTGAGCAACAATTTCAAAATCGTGAGTAATGTCAACTTTGGCATTTAACATTAAGGCGACAGAACAATATTTATCAGCAGACAGGCTGACTGCTCGTTCTACGTGTTTAGCAGCGACATCAGTTCCTGTAATAACAAAGTGTAGGTGTATTTTTTCGAACAGTGCTGGTACGCTGTTAGCACGAGTACCTGAAAGCTCTACATAACAGCCGTTAATGTTTTGTCTGGCTTTTTGTAAGATGCTGACCACATCGACTGAAGAGCAGCCGCCTAGTGAAATTAATACACCTTCCATAGGGCTTGGTGCTAAGTTGCCATCGTTAGCGTCTAAAATAACAGAATGGCCACTCTCTGATGTGCCTAGAAATAATTCATCACCAATCCATTTTACTTTTGCTTTCATTTTTAATAACTCATTGTGTGAAGTATGCGTTTTAACGCAACAGAAAAGTATTTTAACTAAGTTGTTCAACTATCACTAGTGCCACTGTTAATAAATGACATAAGTGGCCGTAAAGATAGGATGAGTAATACGATTATGCGCTAGTTGCGATGAATAAATATTATGAGGTTTGAGCCAATAAAATATTAATTTCATTATCGAATAAGTTTTTGATTAACAGTGCAAACTCTTTGATGAACTGGTGTTGTGGATCAGTGACTGGATTATTTACTACACCAGATAAGATCTCTTCAAGATCATAAACGATAGCGTCTACTTCGCGTATTATAGCATTACGCTGAGTAAAGCTTAAACCTTCATTCTGGCTACAAACTGAAATAATTTGTTCACTTAATTCAATTTCAATAACGCTCATTACGGTATCAGCGCTTTTGTTTGTAGCAATGCTATTTTCAAATAAGTTTAAATGCTCAGCTAAATATTCAATGATATTAATGTAACCTTCAGTATCTATAACCATAATAATATTATGTACACCTGTTGAGTGAGATAATCAAATTATAGCAGTAACTGTACATTTTATTTGTTAGCTTGCTCAAGTAAAAACAATAAGGTGAGTTAACTCACCTTATATTTACTGTTATTGCATGCTAAGCAGCGTTTGTACTTTCAAAAATTTTATCGGCGGAGGCGGCGACAAAGCCTGTGTATAGTTCGCCATTTTCTAATGGATAACGTTTAGCAAACTCATAAAAACAACTTGGGATTTCTAAAGTAACATCAGAAAACTCAACGTGCGCTTTATCTGCTAAAATCGATGATTGCTCTAATTTTACTCCTTTATTACCTTTAATCTCACCACCGGCACTATTTAAAGTATGGCCAGCATTTTTAAGGCTGTCATTAACGTCAATAATAGAATCATAACCTTCAAGGTGGTTAATACTTACTGTGAAATGATTTGCGCGATAACCCCAAGCGGCCAGCCATGCTGCATATTCACTTTCTGCTAGTAAAGCTTTGTAGTCAGTTGAACTTATTTTCCAAGGTCGACCAGAATAGAGAAAATTTGAATTTTCGCTGATTTTTTCAGGTAGCTGGTCAACTAGGTTACGAATAATTGTTTGTACCTTATCCGAAAACTCCTCAACACGTAATTCACTGATAAACACTTTAGGCATAGTGTTAGTATTGTGCTCAAAATGCTTAGCAGTTAATTTTTTAGCAAAAAAATCATATTGACCACATTCAGTATAGCCAATTGAAATAAGGTGTTTTGACAACTTATCTAAGTTCACTTTTTCGATATTGAAGGTGCGGTAAGCGACATGATCATTAATCACGTCATTGCCATGACCAAGTAAGTGGTGAATTTTGTTTGCTGAAGGAGTTACGGTTAAATACTGTTGCCAAATTTTATCAAAAAGAGCTGTTACTTTTGCGGTCATAATTATGCCTATAGAGATAAGTTATACCAATTGAAATAATGAATGAGTCAATTCATTATTTCATTTGGTATTAATAAAGAATTAAATAGTTTAAGGTAGGGCATGACTATATTGGGTGCAACAAGAAATGTTGGTGACAGCACACGCTACCACCAAAGGTTAGATTTGATCGATACTTTTAAAGAAGCAAGGACGAAATCCGGCTTCTCTTTTTTTTACAAAAATAAAAGTATCTTTTAACATGTTATAGCTTAATGCCAGGGCTTAGCGTTGCAGGTAAGGCTACTTTATCAGCTTCCACTGAAGCAATTGGGTAAGCGCAGTAATCAGCGGCATAAAAAGCACTTGCTCTATGATTACCACTAGCACCTATACCACCGAAAGGAGCGGCACTACTAGCGCCTGTAATAGGCTTGTTCCAGTTAACTATACCTGCACGAATACGTTTGAAGAAATGATTGTATAAGTCTTCACTATCACTTAGTAAGCCAGCGGATAGCCCAAAGCCGGTGTTATTCCCTTCATCAATAGCAGCGTCAAAGTCTGAGTAACGATATACTTTTAACAGCGGGCCGAAATATTCTTCATCGGGTACATTAGCAACAATATTTGTTACATCAATGATACCAGGTGAAATAAAGCCAGTATTTGCTTCAAGATGTTTTAATTCAATGATTGAACTAGCGCCTAAATCAACTAATTTTTGCTGTGCGGCAACTAAACTTAAAGCAGCCTTTTCTGAAATCATTGAACCGATAAAAGGTTGTTCTTCATCGTCATAATAGCCAATAGTTAATGCTTTAGTTGCTTCAACAAGCTTAGCTATTATAGCGTCGCCCTGTTCGCCTTCTTCGATAAATAAACGACGAGCACAAGTGCAGCGCTGACCTGTGGTTACAAAGGCAGATTGTATAATGTCGTGAACAACAGCCGTTATGTCACTAACATCTTTAACGATAAGCGGATTATTGCCACCCATTTCTAAGGCTAATATTTTACCCGGCTGTCCGCCAAATTGTTCATGTAAAAAGTGACCTGTTGCTGAGCTACCAGTAAAGAATAAGCCATCGATCATTTTATTGCTTGCCAGTGCCTTGCCCGTTTCTATTTCACCTTGGACAAGGTTGATAACCCCAGCAGGAAGACCGGCAGCTTGCCAAATTTTCAAAACTTCTTCTGCTACTTTAGGTGTTAATTCACTTGGCTTAAATACGATGGTGTTACCTGCAATAAGTGCTGGTACAATATGCCCATTTGGCAAATGCCCAGGAAAGTTGTAAGGACCAAATACAGCGACAACACCATGGGGTTTATGACGAATAAAAGCTTTAGCTCCGGGCATAGGGTTTTCAACAGTACCTGTACGCTCTTTATAAGCGTTCAGAGAAATATTAATTTTACCTACCATAGCGCCTACCTCACCTAGGGTCTCCCAGCGAGGTTTTCCTGTCTCTAAGGCGATGGTATTTGCTAAGGAATCTTTATTCTCGCCAAGTAATTCAGCAAATTTTGTTATGATGCTAACACGCTCATCAAAACTGATAGTTGACCAGCTTTCAAAAGCGGCACGTGCGCTATTAATTGCTTGGTCTACTTGTTCAGGTGATGCGGTTTTTCCTTGCCAAATAACGTCGTTACGCGCAGGGTTAACAGAGCTAACGTCATGACCTGAACCTGCTTGCCATTGACCATTAATAAGTTGGACTTTATCTGAATAATTGGTAGACATATTTATTCCTATTACTATTTAGGTTATTAGTTACTAAGAAGGCGAACCCAATCACCTTGTTGTACTTGTAGTGCTTGTGCTACATCGCTAGTGATCACCACTTGATTTGCAGTTTCACGTAGTGTTAACTTAATTTGTGTTGCGCGAAAACCTTCAACCTTGGTATTGCATATGATGTATTTTTGGTTGCTTTCACTGCCACAGCTATCATCAATTAATACTTGAAATCTATTACTGTTACGAATGGCTCTTATTTGCTTAAGTTCAGCTTCAACAGTTGGACCAGCATCAAAAATGTCGACATAACCACGACGAGAAAAACCTTCAGCTTCAAGCAAGCGCAGCGCGGGTACTGTATTACTATGTACCTTGTTAATCACTTGTTGAGCTTCTTTACTTAGTAAGTTGACATATACGGGGTACTTAGGCATTAATTCGGCAATAAAGCCTTTATTGCCTATACCCGTTAGGTAATCAGCTTTGGTAAATTGGATAGATAAGAAATGCTCTTCAAGCCAATCATAAAAAGGCGACTTACCATTTTCATCACTAACACCACGCATTTCAGCAATAACACAATCTGAAAAACGTTCTTTATGCTCAGCCATGAATAAAAATCGACAGCGTGATAAGAATCGTCCATTACCGTCTTTGCGATGACTTTCTTGTAGAAATAAAGTACAAATTTCGGTAGCGCCAGTGTAGTCATTACATAAAGCAAGTGTTTCAACGGTATTGTGAATATTTAGTTCTCGTGAACTATGTACAACCTTACCTAAGTGATAATGATAAAAAGCATTATCTAAACCAACAGCAGCTTCTATACCCGCAGTACCTATTACTTGGCCTGTGTTGGTGTCTTCCATGACAAATAAATAACCTTGATTACCAGGCTCATTAACCTGTAAATGGAAAGATTCTTCCGAGTGGTTAATACGTTTTTTTAACATATCTTCGTTAACAGGCAATGAAGTAAAGCCATAGCCTGAATCAATGGCAATACGATGTAAATCGTTATAATCAGTCGCTTTGATAGGGCGGATAATAATCATAAATAGATCTCGATGATTAGAGAGAGCCCCAAATAATATTAATGAATTAATACAAGAATATTATTTGGGATATTAAGCAGTACTTTTAACTTAAGATGCTAATGAAGCGACCGCTTTTTCAAAACGTGCTAAACCGTTAACAATGTCTTCATCAGGAATAACTAATGACGGAGCAAAACGTACTATGCTTGCGCCAGCTACTAAGGTCATTACACCTTCAGCCAGTGCGGCATTTAAAAAGTCTTTAGCTTTACCTTGGTATTGTTCATTTAATACCGCGCCAATTAGCAAGCCTTTACCACGAATTTCGCTAAAAACGTTATACTTAGTATTGATTGCATTTAAGCCATCGATATAAAGTTGTGCTTTAGCTTTTACACCAGCAAGTATTTCGGGCGTATTAATCGTATCAATAACCGCTTCAGCAACAGCACAAGCTAGTGGGTTGCCACCATAAGTACTACCGTGAGTACCAGTTTTTAAATGCTTAGCTATATCTGTTGTGGTTAGCATAGCGCCAATAGGGAAGCCACCACCTAAACCTTTAGCTGATGTTAAGATATCTGGAGTAACGCCAAGGTCCATATAGGCATAAAGTTCACCTAAACGGCCAGCACCAGTTTGTACTTCATCAAAAATTAATAATGCATTATGTTCATCACATAATTCGCGCAAGCCTTGAATGAACTCAGCCGTTGGCGAAACAATGCCACCTTCGCCTTGTAAAGGTTCAACCATGATAGCGCAGGTTTTATCTGAAATTAATGCTTTAACACTCTCTAGGTTATTATACTCAGCATGCTCGATATCACCTGGTTTTGGGCCAAAACCATCAGAATAGGCTGCCTGGCCCCCAACGGTTACAGTAAAGAATGTGCGACCATGGAATCCTTGTTTAAAAGCAATTATTTGAGTTTTGTCACTACCATGAACCTCTAGCGCCCAGCGACGAGCTAGCTTCAATGCAGCTTCGTTAGACTCTGCACCAGAGTTAGCAAAGTAAACTTTATCAGCGAAGGTAGCATCAACTAATTTTTTAGCTAAGCGTAGCGCAGGTTCGTTAGTCATAACATTGGATAAATGCCAAATTTTTTCGCTTTGCTCTTGTAGAGCACTAACTAAGGCAGGGTGGCAATGTCCCAAACTACTTACTGCAATCCCGCCAGCAAAATCGATATATTCTTTATCTTGTTGATCCCACACTCGAGAGCCTTGGCCACGTACAGGAATAACAGTAGAAGGAGCATAGTTTGGTACCATTACATCGTCAAAAATATCGCGGCTTACAGGAAAGTGTTCTGACATCTTAAAAATCCTCATTGATTGGTGGGGGGGTAACGAAATGACTCACTTCAGTATATAAGCAAGGAAATATCTTGCATTAAATAATAGGTTTGTGATCAAAAACAGAAGGATAGTATGACAGAATAAAGCAACTTTGTCTTATTTAATGACCCTACAGCCTAGTAAAAACAAAGGGTTGAAGGTTTTATTCAAGTTTTGTGCATATTTATAGGTAGTCAGCAAATAAGTCAGGAGGCATACTTTTGTTAGTGGGAAAGTGCTCGGTTGATAAATGCTATAGCGCGGTTAATTTCATAAATAATCAAAAATAATTTTAATTAAATCTACTGAATCTAATTAAATTTTAACTTTATGTGGTCAATATCACTTTTATTTAACAAAGAAATCTCTTTATCACTCAACTTTACTGTCCCGAATAAAAGATCTGTTTCATTATCATTTATTAAATTGGCTTTGGTTAAGCTACGATAACTTACATACACTTTTGCTTTGGCAACAACTTGAGCGATAGGTGTCATAGCATCAATATCATCACCATAAGCTAAATCAAACATTGCTTCGGTGATAGGGAGCCTACTAAAGTTCATTAGTTCGATTAAATCAGCCGATAATTTGCTACTACGTAAGATAAGTTGCTCTAACAATAATTCAGGTGAACTATCAACCTTAACAAGTACATTATGTAATAGCTTATCTTTGTCTTGAACGGCTTTATGCAAAGCTTTTTCATACATTTCATTGTAGGTATTTAAAAAGCAACGAGTTACTGCTAACTGACCTATGTTTGACAGCATTCCTGTGGTAAATGCAGTGTACCAATCTAATTTCTTATCTTTAGCTAACGCGCTGGCGGCTAGAGCCACTGAGAGACTATCATTCCATAACTTTCGTTTCATTAAGCCGTAGGGAGCAGTAGTGCTAGGTAGCCAATGTTTAAGAATAAAGGTTGGCATGACTAATTTTAAGTTGTCTAAACCAATATAGCTTAATGCTAACTTTGCATCGTTAACTTGAACATCGGCTCGTTTTCTATATTGAGGTTTATTGACTAAACTGATTAAATCTGTGGCAAGCCAGGGTAAGGAGGTAGCTAACGGTTGTATTCTATTAATTGATGTCGCTCGTAACGACAATAGTTCTAGAATAGCTGGCGCAGCGTCTTCAATACATAGGATGTTATGATAAAGGTGAGTTTTATTATCAAATTCTTTATTAACTTGGCTGCGAACTTGTTCATAAAAGGTGTTCGTTACTTGATTTCGAAAGTGTTCTTCACCATAAGCAGCAACAATTTTTTCTTCTTGAGCTTCTTTTTCAACATTTAATAACTCACGGCGACGGTTTTCTTGTTCGCTACCTTGGTGATCAACAAGATTGATTTTTCCGTCTTGTTGGTTCGCAAAGTCTTTACTAATAGATAAACTCAACGCACGTTGATGTATAGATGAAATAAGGTTGTTAAATTCAAAAATTTGCATAATGCTTTGTGGTTATCATAGTTAATTAAAAAGGGTGTTATATACCCGCTGAATCATGGATCTTCATGTAGAACGGGTTTATAGTGTAAGTTTATCGGTTTATACCAATAAATCATTAATTTTATGTAATTATTTTTTATATAACTCAATAAAATTTTGCAATAGCGCTTGGCCTTGCTCGGTTAAAATTGATTCGGGGTGAAATTGTACACTACATATCGCGAGTTTCTTATGTTGCAACGCCATAATTTCATCTTTATTACCCTGTTCATCAATACTCCAAGCGGTGATGGCTAAATCATCAGAAAGTGATTGTTCATCAACAATAAGTGAGTGATAACGTGTCACACGCAAAGGATTTTTTAAATGCTGAAATAACCCTTTGCCATCATGTTTAATTGCACTGGTTTTACCATGCATTAATTTTTGTGCCTTTTTTATTTTAGCGCCAAAATGTTGAGCAATACACTGATGTCCTAAACATACACCTAGCAAAGGAATACGTCCGGCAAAGTGCTCTACAACAGCTAAAGATATACCCGCATTGTCAGGATCACAAGGGCCAGGAGAAATAACTAGATAAGCGGGTTTTAGTTTTTCAATCTCTACTAAGCTGATTTCGTCATGGCGAAAAACTTTTACTTTTTGGCCTAGCGCTTGAAAATAATGCACCAAATTGAAAGTGAAAGAGTCGTAATTGTCGATCATTAATAACAATGGAGATATGCCTAACCAAGAAAACCGCGGCTATTCTAATCCTTGGTAAATGACAATACACGGATTATTTTTATTTTAATGTTCTCAGTCCATTCTCAGGCAACTCTCATAAAGTATTTTTAAGCATAAAAAAGGGTCAAACTTTCGTTTGACCCATAAAACGAGTGAGAGAACTCGAAGATTTGGCTATAAATTTAGAATTTAGCTTCTAACCAAACCCAAACTTTGTCAGCATCAACTTTAATGTCGCCTGCATTGTATGCAGCATATTTGATACCCGCTTTAAATGTTTTGTTGATAGCTTTTGCATAGACAACATCAATTTCTGAACCTAAGTCATCAACCGTAGCTGAAGATTCATCCGCTGAGAAGTCATGAGCAACAATTTTCCATGAACCGCCTGCTAACTTGCCACCAACAGAGACATAGATATCTTGTAAACCTTGAGCTGGTGTGCCTAAGAATTGATCAGCCCAACCGTTGAATTTATGTAATGTCGCTAATGGTGTAGCAAAACCATATTCGCCGTTATCAGAGCCTAATAACTCGTAACCCGCTTTAACGTTTAAACTTGCGACTTTGGTGCCAGCTTCTACTGCAAAATAGTTTGCAGACTTATCAGCGGTGTCATTATCTTGTTGTGCAAATTCAACAGAGTAAGTTACTTTATTTTTACCTAATTTGGTTGCGCCAGCATAACGAATACCAAAAGTATTAATTTCTGCACCGCCTGTCTTGTCTTCTTCTAATAAGTAAGCGTAACCCGTTAATTTACCTGAACCTAATTTGTGGGAAATATTTAATAAGTGATCTTTAGAGTCAACATCTTTCTCATCAGAGAAAATACGGTTACGCTGTGTTAAATAAGCATAAGATACTTTTGTTGCTTCGCTTAATTGGTAACCTAACGTTAATGCATCAAATGTTTGTCTATCTTGACGCCAGCCTACATGACCAACAAAACGATGATTATCCATAGTGATCACTTGACGACCAATTTTACCTGATAACTTACCATCTTTATAAGCAATATATGCTTGATCAAGTTCAGTGTGATCTGGATCGGCAACAACCGAATATTCATTGCCGTGGCCTATCGCATCTTTATAGTCATCAACAAGTGCTACTGAGTTTTCAAGCTCAACTGCAGCAGAGAAACCTTTAAAAGCACCAGTTGTATAGTTTATGCGTGTACGTAAAGTAAGCGCGTTAGCATCTTTTGCAGCGTTATCTTGCTCAACACCTTCATATCGTAGATTTAAGTTTGCTGATAATTTGCCATCAGTTAATGCTGAAGTTAAGTCTGAATCTGCTGCAAAAGCAGCAGGCGCGGATAAAATTGCCGTGGTTAGTAAAGAGAGTGTAAATGTTTTAGCGTTAAAGTTTTTTGTAATCATAAGAAAATCCCATTTTTATGTTTTATAAATTATCTAAAATTTGTGTTAGCACTTTTTTATTTTTATGTATGCTTTGGTGGATTCTTACACTCACGCTAGTTTGATTAGTTGATTTAAATCAACTTGTGAAATCAACTTGCTAAATAGAGAATATAACTTGATTTGAGTCAAGCTTTCTCAAATTAGGAAGCTTTGTATTAAGGAGAGGTATTACTGGCTTATTTAAATTATCTTGCTATTCTTTACTTGTATTGAACCATTTTATCTTGTTATTTTTAAAGTGTATTTAAGCAGGGAATTGTTGTATGTCGGAAAAAAGATGTAACGTTGAAATAAAAATTAAGCAGTTATTAAAAGGTTTAAGTGTCGCCCAGCAATGTTCCTTAAGTGAAATAAGTAGCTTTGGTTATACTTTATCGTTTGTTAGAAAAACACCTGAAGGTAAACTTGCTGTAGTGCAATTAGATAATGGTGCTATTACTATAGATGAAGAAGGTGAAATAGATCACAATTCTGGTATCAAGATACGTGATTAAATTCGGTTATTTTAAAGGGAAGCAAAAACTACGGTACTTGGGAAAATAAGCTCAGCATCAAACAAAAAAATAAAACTAAGGAAACGCCTTGCCAAAATTTTATGGGATTTCTTTGTATTAATGGCAAGCTTTTATATTCGTCAATAGCCTCGATACTCGGCTTGCTCAAATTAGCATAGAACTCAGAAAATGCTTGTGAACGTAAATCTGGATTCGCCTGTGTCGCCTGTTGTAATGTGACATCTAGCCAAAGTGGTAAATCACTTCTATTGTGTTTAATGCTGCGATAATGCCATTGTTGATAATTAGTTAGATTGTTTTTAGCGATAACCTTGGGTTTATAGGGGAGTTCACCCGTCAACATTTCATAGCAAATAACACCTAAAGAAAATAAATCACTTAAATGGTTTGCTTGCATAGTTAGTAGTGTTTCAGGGGCAATATAATTTATTGAACCTTGCGGCACATTTTCTAGTAATGTCTCTTGATCTTCATCTAATGAGGCAACAAATACCGCACCATAATCAATTAACTTTATTTGTCCGTATTGATCAATCATGATGTTGTCAGGCTTCAAATCTCTGTGCACAACCTCAAGGCGTTGAAATGCACGTAAAGCTGAAATGATTTGTTTGATTATATCTCTTACTTGAGCAATGCTGGGCTTTGGATTGTCATACATCCACTGGAAAAGAGTTTGACCATCAATATATTCGCTAATGTGGTACAAAAATTTACTCTTGATATTCAGTGGCATTATTGCCATCACATTAAGGTGTTTTATGCGTTCTCCAAGCCAAGCTTCGCGTGTAAATGCTTGCAGATAAAGTGCATCTTCAGCAAAGTTTTCTGAGGGCGCTTTGAGGGTTAACAATTTTCCTGTAATACTCTCTTCAACTAAATAGACATGCGATCTGTTACTGGCATGAATAATTTTTTTTACCTGAAAGCTATCCAGTGTTTGACCTACTGCTAACGCGGGTGGAATTGCTTTATTGCGTAACTCTCTTTCAATCTCAGCTAATTTTTTATTGGCAATGCTGTTAACCGTGACTAAAAGACAGCTGACATTGTCATCACTCCCCGCTGATAATGCATGCTCGACAATGGTTTTACTTAAACGCTCTAACTCGAGATTATCGGGTGTACTCGACAGTGTTTGTAACAGTGATTTCAACTCTTTGTTCGTTAAAAACTCATGAACTCCATCACAGGTAAGCAAATAAATATCGTGCGCTTGCAGGTCAACTTGATGAACATCTACTTGCAAGCGAGAATCTGCACCTAATGCCCGTGTCAATATCACGGATTTAGTACCTTGCTTGCAATTATGGTCTTGGCTAATGGCTTCAAGTTGTTTATCACGATATAGGCTGATACGAGTATCACCCACATGAAAGATATAACCTGTGGCAGATTTAAAAACCATTGCCGAAAAGGTGGTTAGCCATTGTTGCTGTTGGTCAGAGAGATAATTGCCAGTATCAAGTGCACTACTTTGTGAATATAGCCACTGATTTAAACTGGTAATAACCTTAGCCGCCGACTTTCGTGTAGACCATGTTTGCGGTGTGGCGTAGTAATCACTAATAAACTGAGTAACTGCTAATTGTGATGCTTCGGCTGCTTTATTCGCACTAGAAACACCATCAGCAATACAGGCAATAACGCCTTTTGCAATTCGTTCACTTTCATCGGGAACTAAGGCTGCGAAGGCATCTTGGTTTTCTGCCTTGATACCGGCACAAGAATAACCGCCAAATTTTACTTGTAAACCGACATTGGGTTGTAGTTCTTCTGTCAGCTTACTTTTAGCGATATTACTCTTTGATTTAGCAACCTTGGTCATCACTTCATTCCCAATAAATTTAATGAACTTGTATTAACTCTACACTACCGTCTTCGCGAACTTCTGTGATAGTTCCTCTCGGCTCAGTCATGAAGAGCAGAGCAATAAAACCTACAATAGCAGTTGCGGCGATCACTAAGAAGAAATCTTGATAGCTCACCATCGAAAGTACAGTTAAATAAACAACCGCACCTACATTGCCATAAGCTCCGGTCATACCGGCTATCTGCCCGGTTAAACGACGTTTAATAAGCGGTACCGCAGCAAATACAGCGCCTTCGCCAGCTTGTACGAAAAACGAACATGCCATGGCGGTAATTACAGCTAACACTAAAGGCCAACTACTATCAATCAATGACATAGCAAAGTAACCTATTGCTAGACCGGCCGTTAAAATAAGTAAGGTTTTCTTACGACCGAACTTATCGCTTAACCAACCACCACCTGGACGAGACATTAAATTCATAAAGGCATATAAAGAAGCTAACATACCAGCATAAACCATATCTAAAGAAAAAACGTCAGCAAAAAACAATGGCAGCATAGAAATAACCGCTAACTCAGAACCAAAAGTAGCAAAATAGAGTACGTTAAGTACGGCAACCTGTTTGAATTGATACCGGTGAATTTCGGGAACATCTTCAACAAATAAATGGCCGTTTACTTTATAGGTTTGCTTGATTTCAACAATAAGTAACACTAATAATGCAATATAAGCAATCATGGAGCTTTGTTCAGAAAGTAATTGCACACCCGCTGGTGATAACTTCCAAGTTAATAATGACAACGCGCCATACATAGGGAGTTTCATTAATAACAATAAGAAAAAGTCACTTTTACTGGTTACTTCCATCGCGCCAGTTTGCTTGGGTTTGAAGTAGGTTGAACCTTTAGGGGTGTCGGTTACATTGAGGTACCAAATAACACTAAATAACAAACTCATTAAACCGGTCAAGCCTACCGCATAGCGCCAGCCTTCTTCTATACCAAAAGCATTGGTAATAAAAAGGGCAATAGCAGGCAAAGACATCGCAGCAGCGGCAGAGCCAAAGTTGCCCCAACCGCCATAAATACCCTCGGCGGTCCCTAATTCGTTAGCAGGAAACCATTCACTTACCATACGAATACCAATAACAAAACCAGCACCAATAAAACCGAGTAAAAACCTAGCTAGTGCGGCTTGTTGAAAGCTTTCAGCTAAGGCAAACATAAAACAAGGAATGCTACATAAAGCCAGTAAAAGTGCGTAGGTAATTCTAGGGCCATATCGATCAGTTACCATGCCAATAATAACTCGTGCGGGTATGGTTAACGCAACATTAAGAATAAGTAAGGTTTTTATTTCACTGCTACTTAATCCTAAACTTTGCGCAATAACGGCTAATAAAGGTGCGTGGTTAAACCATACTGCAAAGGTGATAAAAAAAGCCATCCAGCTGAGGTGTAAAACTTTCATTTTACCGGTAAAGGACAATATTTTTATGCCTGCTTGAGCACTCATAAGTAACTCCTCGTTAAATATAAAATTTGAATAACTAGAGATAGAGCAATTGAAATGCCAACGCGCGCATGTTTTATTTATTCTTTAATATCAGTCGTTTATTTTGCTTTACTTGAGGCAAGGCTATTTTTTTTGCACTGTACTTATCAGTATGCACAGATAGAGTGCAGTTATTTCTGCCTATATATTTCTTAATAAGCTATTCATAACGGCATTTTTAAGGATAATAATGCAGCACATTAATAACGCAGCATCAAATGTTTATAAACTAGTTTTTGGATACGGTTATTAATAAAATATATGCCATGCTCACAACTCAGTCGCGCTCTGATATGTGTATGACGCATTACGAAGATCATAAGTAATACCATTTGGATTAATTTAGTGATCAAAATTCAGTGAGGATAAATTTTCAAGTTCAAGGCGCGTGATTGAGCAATAGCTGGCTATTGGGATTGAACGCAACGGAGAAATTGTAGATTTAGACCAGTTGAAGATGAGCAATTAATTAGTGCAATTGGTATAACCTGAGCTCTGCTTAATAAATGTTTCTCGAGCAGCTATTTTTACTAACTTCTACGTTAAATTCGTTTGCAATAGGCTAGTTATTGACACGCAAATTTTCCTTGAATTAAGTAAAACTATCAAGCTAGAGATATCAAAGTAATTTAATCCATATATTTCAATGGTGTAACTATCTCTTAAGCAAAGCTCAGGTTAAGTATAACGGCGATTAGTTTGCTGTCGACTATAGAGGTTTTCAAGTTAAGCAATGAAATATGTATAGCATTAGTGAGTTTAGTGGCATTGCTGACGAAGATAAAGCTACAAGGATAGCTTGTAATTTGAGAGAGTAAAATTACCCTGTTTGTTCTGATGTATCTTCAAGTGGAACGGGTATATGTCTCATTATTTTAATCTTAGCATCATCTTTGTTCCATAATTTCCGAATCACGCTTTCTCTATCCCTTGCTACATTATTCGTCCAAATGGTAATATTAGGCTCTAATTCTACTTGCATTATTAATGCTTGTGCCTCTAAGGTCGTTTGTAAGTGCTTAGCAACAGCGGCACCAGTGTCAATGATGGTAATATCTTTATTTACAATTTCTAGAATCAGATCTCGTACAAATGGATAATGGGTGCAGCCTAGTACAATAGTATCTGCGCCAGCATTGAGTAGGGGGGTGCAGTATTGAGTGAGTAATTTTTTGGTACCAGAGGTATTAGTGTCGCCTCGTTCTATACATTCCACTAGCCCGACACAGCCTTGTGTGTGTACTTTAATGTCTTGGCCATAAGTTGTTAGCAAGGCGGCGAACTGTGCACTTTCGAGTGTACCAACAGTGGCTAGTACACCTACTACACCATTTTTGCTGGCTAACGCGGCGGGTTTTACTGCAGGCTCCATGCCTATAATTGGTAATGTGTACTTAGCACGCATTAATCGAATTGATGCCGCAGTTGCCGTATTACAAGCCACGACTAATGCTTTAACGCCTTGAGCGATTAAAAAATCAGCGATCTCAAAGCAGCGTTCGGTAATTTTTTCTGAACTTAAATTACCATACGGGGCGTATTGACTGTCCGCCACATAGGTTAAACTCTCATGCGGCATCAAGTTGTTTATATGATGAAGTACTGATAGGCCGCCCACGCCAGAGTCCATTACGCCAATCGGTTTACAACCGAGGGAGCTGGAATTTGAGAGGATATTTTTCTGTAAACGAAGATGCATGATTAATAATGACTAATTATCTTCAAAACATCAACAATGAGTCATCGATTAAGTAATATTTTATACGTACTGGTGATAGCTGGCGATATTGATGAGCTTAATGCCGATAGTGGGATTCCTTTAACCGACCCGTTTTTGACAAAATTAACACCTGTTTATCACAAACTATCTATGTTTAATCACCACATCACTTTGCGCAATGCTAGAACAACATAAAATATAGCCTTGTTGCTTTTCTTCTGCTGATAAACCGTCATCAGCTAATTGAGTTACTTCACCGCTGATTAACTTGGCTTTACAACGACCACACATACCCGCTCGGCAAGAGTAGGGGATAATTAATCCAGCCTCCTCTCCATGCTCTAATATTGTTTTTTGATTATCTGCTTTATGCTTTTTGTTCCAAGTTTCAAATTTTATGGTCACTTTCTTTTTGTTTTTCTCTGTTGTGGTTGCAACCGTTGAATTAGATTGATTAAAAATGGGAGGCTGTTGTGACTTGTTAACGGTAAGTTTATCACCTTGTTTTATATGACCACTCGTTAACGGTATTAAATTTTGACCAAATAACACTTCGCCATTGTTAGTTTGTCGATATGTTTTCAGCGTACTCAGTGGTTGCTGTTGAGCATCTTTTACCCCATTTTCAGGATTCACTGTCGTAAAAATACAGCGCTCACAGGGCTTACTTACTTTAAATTCTGTATCGCCAATGCGAATATATTGCCAGGCATCTTCGGCGAATGGTAAACAGTTATCAATAACAATATTAGGGCGGAACTGAGCCATGGAAACTGGTTGTTTATTATTAGCGACTAGGCGTTGATTGAGATCATCTAATGATGCTTGTGAAATTAAAAGCAGGGGGTAACCGTCAACAAAAGCGAGATTGCGAGCATTGTCAGTATTTGCGTTTTTTACCCGAGATGATGCTTGTCCAAAATATAATAACTGGCATGGGCGCTGTAAATAGTTACTAAACCACGAGCTAGCTTCTGTTGAGCAAAGTTGCCCAGCTATTTCATCGCCCCATACGGTTACATTTTTATATTGGCTGCTAAATTTTTGATACGTTAACGTGAGTGTTGGCATATTCGGGGCAGACAACTCTATGCTTTTTTCGGTAAGTTTTGATGATACTAAGCAGAGTGTTGGCTCGGTGCGGGCGGTGATAAATTGTCCTGCGTTATCGCTAACAACAAAGCGTCTGTCGAATGCTAAGCCTAATTCATCAATATTTGCATGAGGTAACCTGATCCCCATAGTTGATTTAATGGGATAAATATAAAGATCACTAACGGTTACTGTTGGCATATTTTGTTTAATAGTTTTTTACTTGTCTAGGGGGATATACCCGTAATCATTCAAAGTGCTCGATTCAGAGTACTTGAGAAATTTCAGTTTGAGGCGCGTCAATTAAATCATGGTTATTCCCTATTTCTTTGGCGCAACAATAAAATGGGATTGCTCAAGTGCTTCTCACACTGAAACCTGCACTTTGAATGGTCACGGGTATAATGTATATTAAGCGTCTTAATGTTTCATCCTATTTCAGCTAATTTTTTATACACCATGACAAATAAAATTCAACATCTTCATATTCTTGGTATTTGCGGTACTTTTATGGGCGGTATTGCCGCATTAGCCAAAGAACTTGGTTTTCGTGTTACTGGCTGCGATGCCCATGTTTATCCTCCGATGAGTACGCAACTAGAGCAGTTAGGCATTGAATTAAAATCAGGTTATAAAACAGCACATTTTAACGATGAACCTGATTTAGTTATTGTCGGCAATGCCATGTCTCGTGGCAATGTCATGGTAGAGTATATGCTTGACCGTAATATTCCTTATATTTCAGGTCCGCAATGGCTATTAGAAAATGTGCTTAAAGATCGATGGGTGCTAGCAGTATCCGGTACTCATGGTAAAACGACCACCAGTAGTATGTTGACTTGGATTTTAGAATACGCGCATTTATCTCCGGGTTTTCTTATTGGCGGTGTACCTCAAAATTTTTCATGCTCTGCACGACTAGGTAACGCACCCTTTTTTGTGATTGAAGCCGATGAATACGACACCGCTTTTTTTGATAAGCGCTCTAAGTTTGTTCATTATCGTCCAAGAACGTTAGTGATTAACAATTTAGAATTTGATCATGGTGATATTTTTGATGATCTATCGGATATTCAACGACAATTTCACCACCTTATTCGTATGGTACCTAGTAATGGTTTGATTTTATCTCCAAAAAACGAACTGGCGATTAATGATACTTTGACTATGGGGTGCTGGACACCAACAGAGCACAGTGCGTGCGATCAAGGTTGGCAAGCGAAAAAACTGATTGCTGATGGCAGTGAGTTCACTGTAACGTTTAAAGGTGAAGAGCAAGGGGTAGTTAAGTGGCCTCTTATTGGTGATTTTAATATTGAAAATGCATTAATGGCAATTGCTGCTGCACGTCATGTTGGTGTACCAAGCTATATCGCGATTGAAGCTTTAGCTCAATTTGTCAATAGTAAACGTCGATTTGAGCTACGCGGGGTAGTCAATGATATCAGTGTTTATGATGATTTTGCTCATCATCCAACGGCTATTGCTAAAACCTTAGCGGGTGTGCGGGCAAAAGTGGATAATCAAAACCTTAAAAACGCTCAACAAGGACGTGTATTGGCAGTACTCGAACCGCGTTCAAATACCATGAAGTCTGGTGTGCATAAAGCTGCTTTACCCTTATCTCTAGCACAAGCGGATCAAGTATTTATTTTTCAAGACGACAATATTAAATGGTCTGTGAGTGATTTAATTGAGACTTGTCAGCCGCCATGCTTTGTGGAAAAAAATATTGATGACTTGGTTGTTAAAATCGCAGAACAAAGCAACGTGGGCGATACTATTGTGGTGATGAGCAATGGCAGTTTTGCTAATATTCATGAAAAAATATTAACCGCAATTAACCTCAATTAATAAAAATTAATTAGAAAGAGAGAGTAGACTTTGGCAGCACTAAACACAGTACAATTTAATGCTAAAAAATTTAATAAAAAGATAACTTTAGCTATTACTGGTGCCTCAGGCTCTGCTTATGCTTTACGTTTGTTAGAATGCTTACTGGCGGCTAATTACCAGGTTTATTTATTATGCTCAAGTGCAGGCAGAATAGTGCTGGATACTGAACTCGATTTTAAATTACCAGCCTCGCCTGATGCTGCCAGTGTGTTACTGATTGAGAAATATCAAGCGAAGGCTGAACAGATTATTGTTTTTGGCAAAGAGCAGTGGTTTTCGCCTGTTGCTTCTGGCTCGGCGGCACCTAAACAAATGGTGGTTTGCCCTTGCTCTACCGGCACGTTAGCAGCGATTAGCCAAGGTATGAGTGATAACCTGATTGAGCGGGCAGCCGATGTAGTCATTAAGGAGCGTGGTCAGTTAATTTTAATGGTGCGCGAAACACCTTTATCAACAATTCACCTCACTAACATGCTGAGTTTATCGCAACAAGGGGTAACGATAATGCCTGCAGCGCCGGGCTTTTACCATCAGCCTGAATCTATCAATGATTTAATTGATTTTATGGTCGGTCGAGTATTAGATCACCTTGGCATCGCGCAAGAAATCATGCCACGCTGGGGTTATCAGAACTAACTTATTCCACCTATTTAACCTACCTCCCTGGTGACTTTATAAGAGTATTCTTTAGGCAAAAGTAAGTCACCGACAAAAGTTTACCAGTTATCGCAATGCGTTACCTTTTTTATTAGCCAATATGTTTTAGTGTCGGCAATATTGCATTATATTGTCTGCAATAAAGTCTTTATAAATCCAAATTAGTCAAATACTAAGGTCGTGATATATGTCTCAACTTTGCAAAAAAATTAGCACTCTTTCATTGTTGATTACCTCGCTGGTCTTACCGCTTTCAACTGTTGTGAAAGCTGAAGCAGCGACAGAAAAAAATTCGAAAGATATTGCCAATAAAAAAGCGTGGTCAGTTAATGCGCCGCAAGGTGAGTTTCTAGATGCCAACATTGATGTAACCTCTGGCACTTGGATGAGCCTTGATGTTAGCCCCGATGGTAAAACATTAGTATTTGATCTACTTGGTGACATTTATACCTTACCCATTAATGGCGGAGAAGCCAGTGCATTAATAACCGATATTGCTTGGCAAATGCAGCCACGCTTTAGCCCTGATGGTAAACACATTGCTTTCACTTCAGATGAAGATGGCGGTGATAATCTTTGGATCATGAATCGTGATGGAACCAATGGCAAAGCGGTATCTAAGGAAGAGTTTCGCCTATTAAATAGCCCTGCGTGGTCACCTGATGGTAATTACCTCATTGGCCGTAAACATTTTACTAGTGCTCGTTCATTGGGAGCAGGTGAGGTGTGGCTTTATCATAAAACAGGTGGCAATGGCGTAATGTTAACCAAGAGACCTAATGATCAAAAAGATCTTGGTGAACCTGCTTACTCAGCCGACGGCAAATATGTTTATTTTTCTCAAGATGCAACACCGGGGAAAACATTTCATTACTCGAAAGACTCCGTGAAAGGCATTTATAAAATTAAGCGTCTTGAATTAGCAACGGGTGACATTGATACCATTATCAGTGGTAAAGGGGGAGCTATTCGTCCTACGCCATCACCAGACGGTAAATATATCGCTTTTATTAGCCGAGATGATTTTTCCTCTAATTTATATTTATATAATTTACAAAGTGGTGAAGAAATAAAAATATATGAAAATTTAGAGCGCGATCTTCAAGAAACCTGGGCAATTCACGGTGTGTACCCTAATATCGCGTGGACACCTGATAGTAACAGCTTAGTTTTTTGGGATAATGGACAAATAAATCGCCTTGATATTAATTCTAAAAAATCTCACGTAATAAATTTTCACGTAAAAACCACTAAAAAAATTCAACAGGCTCTACAGTTTAAACAGCAATTAGCTCAAGACTCTTTCTCGGTAAAAATGCTGCGTGACGTTGAAATATCGCCAGACGGTAAAAAAGCGGTATTTGAATCGATGGGGCATATTTATATTAGTAGCATTGTTGAAGGGAAAGTTAAGGGCAAAGCTAAACGCTTAACCAAGCAAAAATCTCATTTTGAATTAAACCCAAGTTTTTCTCGCGATGGTAAAAAAATAGTTTATGCCACTTGGCAAGACCAACAACAAGGGCAAATTCGTATTGTTTCTAGTCGTGGCGGCAAAGGCAAGTCATTATTAAAAGAAAAAGGTAAGTACATTGAACCGACTTTTTCACCTGATGGCAAAACTGTTGTTTATCGTAAAATTTCAGGCGGCTTTATTACTAGCCCAACCTGGGATTTGAATCCGGGCATTTATGCTGTATCTGCAAAAGGAGAGCGTAAAGCAGGTAAACCAACCTTGATCACCGAACACGGTACCCAAGCTCATTTTGGAGTAAGCAATAATAATATTTATGTCGTGCGAGCAGGCGATGAGCCACAATTAGCCTATGTAAGTCTTGACGGTAAAGATGACCGAACTCTTTACCAAGGTAAGTTTGCAACCGAATACAGTGTGTCTCCCAATGGTGAATATTTAGCGTTTGCAGAGCGCTTTAAAGTATTTGTCACGCCTTTTATTGAACGAGGTGAAGTGATCAATATTGGACCTAAAGGTGAAAACTTACCAGTTAAGCAGTTATCGGTTAGAGCAGGGCAAGACATCAATTGGCATGGTAATTCCACTAAACTGTACTGGAGTTTAGGTGCTGATCTCTATCAAGCAAGTATTACGGACTTGTTTGCTATTACGCGTAAAGATGATGATAAAAACAGTGAAGTAAAAGCAGAAGAAAAAGTAACAAAAATTTACCTTGGTTATAGTCAAAACGTTGATAAACCATCAGGCCTTATTGCTTTTGTTGGTGGTAAAGTCATTACTATGGAAGGCGATAAAGTTATTGATAATGGCGTAGTCTTGGTTGAAAGCAACATAATTAAAGCGGTAGGTACGCAAGCGCAAGTTAGTATTCCTTCATCTGCTAAGGTAATTGATATAACAGGCAAAAGTATTATGCCAGGGTTAATAGATGCGCATGCGCATGGTCCACAAGGAAGCAGTCAGATAATTCCACAGCAGAATTGGAAAAACTATGCAGGTTTGGCGTTAGGGGTTACTAGTATTCACGATCCTTCAAATAACACATCAGAGTTTTTTGCTGCCAGTGAAATGCAAAAAGCTGGAATAATCGTTTCTGCTCGTTTATTTTCTACCGGGAAGATCTTGTATGGTGCCAACTATGTGGGTTATACCGCCCACGTAGATAATTTAGATGATGCTAAATTTCACGTAGAGCGTCTTAAGGCTGCAGGTGCCTTTAGTGTTAAAAGCTATAACCAGCCACGCCGAAATCAGCGTCAGCAATTCATCCAGGCTGCACGAGAATTAGAAATGCTTGTTGTGCCAGAAGGTGGCTCCTTATTGCAACATAATCTAACAATGGTTATTGATGGTCATACAACTTTAGAGCATTCTATTCCTGTAGCGAAAGTATACCAAGATGTTAAACAGCTTTGGTCACAATCTCAAATGGCTTATACGCCAACTTTAGTTGTGGCTTACGGTGGTATTTGGGGAGAAAACTATTGGTATGATAAGACTGATGTATGGTTACATCCACGTTTAAGTAAGTTTGTACCAAGCGAATTTTTACAACCTAAATCAATGCGTAGACCAAAAGCACCTTTACATCATTACAATCATATCAGCGTTGCTAAAGTGGCGAAGGAATTACAATATTTAGGTATTAAAGTAAATGCGGGTGGCCATGGTCAGCGTGAAGGGTTAGCCATGCACTGGGAAATGTGGATGATGGCTCAAGGTGGCATGACACCATTAGAAGCGTTGCGCACTGCTACTATTTCACCAGCGCAAACCTTAGGATTAGACGATCAGTTGGGCTCAATTAACGTTGGTAAATTAGCAGATTTAATTGTGGTTGATGGTGATATTAGTCAAGATATTCGCTTAAGTGATAGAGTGCGTTATACCATGATAAATGGTCGTTTATATAATGCTGAAACTATGAATGAAATAGGGCATTATGATAACAAGCGTGCCAAATTCTATTTTGAGCAATAATTTTTATGAGTTAAATCAATAAACATTAAACTTTATATTTATTTATCGATATAGCACTATATTATGTCAATATCGTGCTTTTTATTTATGTAATACCAAATGAAATAATGAATGATCTATTCATTACTTCATTTGGTATAATTCACTGGGAAATCATATGTTTCAACAAATGTCTTTAGCTAAAAAAATTAACGCGGCTTTGGTTCTAATCGCCATGATTTTTTTAAGCACCACGATATTTTTTTTCTACGATGATGAAAAAGCACTAGCAGAGCATTTTGTAGAACGTAATTTAGAAAGTTTGGCATTAAATTATTTTGATTCAGTTAATACCATGATGTTAACGGGAACTATTGCTAATAGACAAATTATTCAAAATAAAATTATTAGTCAAGATGACATTGTTGAAGCACGTATTCTTAGGGCCCCAGCGTTAACTAAAATATTTGGTGAGGGCTATGCCGATCAAAGTGCTAAATCAGCTTTTGAGCGAGAAGGTCTATCAGGCACAAGAGCGTTTAAACAATTTGAGCAAGATGGCAAGCGTATGATGAGTTTTATTATGCCCATTAAAGCCAGTGATGATTACCGTGGTACTAACTGTTTAACCTGTCATCAAGTCAGTAATAATGAGATTCTTGGTGCGGTTAAAATTACCTATGACTTGTCTTCGGTTGACAAAGATATTGCCAATTCGATAACACAAGCGACAATATTACAATTGATAATCACCATTATTAGTTTTGGTTTATTAAGTTATACCTTAAAGAAATTAGTTTTCGTTCGCTTAAAAAGATTATTGAATACGATTAAAAGCGTTGAAGAGAACCTTGATTTGAATAAACAAATTAAAGTTAATTATCATGATGAACTTGGCGAAGTTAGTACCGCTTTAAATGGCATGATGGCTACCTTTAAACAGAGTTTTTTATCAATTTCTGAGGTAACGAATAAGTTAACACTATCTGCACAAAATGTTGATGAAATATCATCATTAACCAGAGCTGCGGTGTTAGAGCAAAAGAATGGCACTGATTCGGTTGCTGCAGCTATCAACGAGCTTGATGCCTCTGCGAATGAAGTACAACAAAACACCCAAAGTGCAGCAGATAAATCTGTATCTGCTAACGAGCGAGCATCACAAGGCTTAACCTTGGTTGAACAAGCCCGGGTTGGCATCGATGAATTACGAGATAAAGTCATTGAAAATACCAATATGATCACTGAATTGAGTAATAAAACTAATGAAGTCAGCAGTGTTTTAGAGGTGATCACAGCGATTGCAGAGCAAACCAATTTATTGGCATTAAACGCGGCTATAGAAGCTGCTAGGGCTGGCGAACAAGGCAGAGGCTTTGCCGTTGTTGCTGATGAAGTACGCTCACTAGCAACTAGAACACGTGAGTCTATCGATCAAATACAGACAACTATTGGTGCTTTACAGCAAGATGCAAAAGGCGCAGTTCATTCAATGAATGATGTGAGTCAACAAGCTAACGAAAAAGCGGAAGATGTTGCTAATGTTGCCGACCTTTTAGTTAACATCTCTAAGGAAATAAAAGAACTTGATGAACTAAATTGTCAAATTTCAGATGCGGCTAAACAGCAAAACTTAGCTGCGGATGAAATTAATGTTAATGTGGTTAATATTAGTGATGTGGCAGAAAAATCGAGTGAAGATGCTATACGCGGTAAAGAAATAAGTGAACATTTATTAGCGCTATCAGAAGATTTGAATGACCAATTGGCAAAATTTAAGTTATAAGATAAGAGGGGCATATGATTCTTAAATTAGAGTTAACATGCCCCATTTGTCAGCATAAAGAGTTACTTATTATGCCGACAACTTATTGCCAATGGTACTGGTAGTGCACTGCTTGTAAGGAGTTATTTAAACCTCTTCAAGGAGATTGTTGTGTTTTTTGCTCATATGGAACTGTTCCATGTCCACCGATACAAGAGGGTAAGGAGTGTTCCTCTGATTGTTAGTATTCCTATGTTAGAGAAGGAATGCTAATCTATTCCCATATTTGGTAATTTATTGTTTGTCATTTATTTAAAGCTTTAGCTCTGCCAATAACTAAATTGGCTTATATGATTCTATCAAGCTTTCCAGCTGTAGTTTTTAGATTTACGGCTCTCATAGGTAAACTAGGGTGGTAAGTATGCGTTCATTTTCTTTGTTTGTCTCTTCACTACTGCTTTCATGTTCTGCCTATTCAGGGCAAGAGGCTTTGTTTTCCACGGATACTACCTACGTGTTTTTATTAGGTGTCAGCCTACCGATAATAATTTTTCTATGTTGGCAATTATTTCGACGTTTTACTCGTAAAACATTACCGTTAACTGTAGAACATAAGATAACACAAGAAGAATTATTCAATTATACTCATGATTTTGCTACCAACCTGCCGACAGGTCAACATGCACTGAAACAGTTTGAACAGGTATTGAAGACAACGGAAAAGGCGAGTATGGCTGCGGTTGTTTTTAAACCTATCAATTTTCAGCAAGTGAATACTGTTTTGGGTCACCATAATTCTGATATATTATTGTTGCAATTGGCTTTTTGTTTAAAGAAAAGTGTGGCTAATAATCAAAGCCTACTTAGTTTTGATCAAACCCCTGAAACGGTAAGGATAGCTAGATTACAAGGCTTAGACTTTTTAGTCGTATTTGATCTATCTTCCACGAAGCATGATGCTAAGAGTGTGCTTGATAACTTATGCCAGCAACTTGCGAAAGCGGTTCCAGAAGCGATGAGTTTTAAAAGTTTTTCACTAAATTTTGAATTGGCTTTTGGTATCGCTGTAAGCGGTGAACATGGCAATAATGTTAATGAAATAGTTGCTCATGCAACGGATGCTTTGTTAAAGGGCGAGGCTAATGAGCAAATGATTCAATATTTTGATAACAGTGCTATTTTATACACAGAGCAGCAACTATTGTTAATGGAGCGTTTGCGACAAGATATTTTAACCGAAAACTTACGTTGGTTTTTACAGCCGCAAATTAATGTTGATGATAAAAGTATTGTTGGTTTTGAATTAAAGGTTCATTGGTATTCTGGTGATGCTGAACCTTTGGATTTGCCCGAATTTATCGAACTTGCTGAGCATAGTGGTGAAGTTTATTTATTAACAAAACAGATGGTTGTCCATGCGTTTAAGGCATTGTTTACCTTGAATAAACTTGGTATTAAACAAAGGGTATCTGTTAGTTTGTCGAGTAAGAATTTGCTTGAACCTGATTTAGTTGACTTTATTGATCAGCAAATGAAGAATTATAATATTGCGGGTAAGTACTTAATGGTAGAGCTCAGTGAACAAGTGATGTTATCTGCTTGTCAACGAGCGAAAAAAACCATAGATCAATTAAAGTCTTTGGAGGTTACTATTGCCATCGCTAATTTTTCTGGTAGTTATGAATCGTTAAGATATTTACGAAAAATGGCTGTTCATCAAGTAAAAATCAACTGTCAACAGTTAGTAACTAACGAAGATAATCGTGCCGACAAAGCTATTATTAATGCGTTAATTACGTTAGCTCGTAGTATGAAATTACCATTAATTGGTACTCATATTGATAGACATGAAACCGCTAATAGTTATATAGCAATGGGTGGTAGCTTAGTACAAGGGAATATTATTAACCGTGGTTTTGTACTTGACGAAGTGGAAATATGGCTTAAAAGGTGGTTTATTCAGTACCCGGAAGCTAAGCCATCTACCTAACCTGAGCTCGACTTAATAAATGTTTCTCTAGCAGCTATTTTTCCTTACTTCAGTGTTAAATTTACTTGCAATAGGCAAGCTATTGACGCGAAATTTTCCTTGAATTAAGAAAAACTATCAAGCTAGAGATGCTATAAATTAATTTTTATTTATATTTCAAATTGTTAAATATCTCTTAAACCGAGTTCAGGTTACCTAATTAATTCGCTTCACGTTGCAATAAAAATGCTTTTATTTCATCACGAGAGTTAAGGATATGCTGCTTTAATTTAGCCACAGCATTGTCGATATCTCGCGCCTGACAAAAAGCTAACAGTTCAGCATGCTCAGGGCCTGCTTTTGAAATACCACCCGCCCACAATAAATGCATACGAATATAACGGTCAGCATTTTTATTCAAAATATTAACTAAATCAGCTGTTTGTGGTCGATTTGCGCCTGAATACAAGCAGTTATGAAAATCATAGTTTAACTCACTCCAGGTATTTGCTGCATTTTCTTTGCCTAAGGCACTATCAAGGTTCACTAAAATATCAGTTGCTTGTGCTATAGCATCGTCAGTAATATGTACTAATGAAGCGGCCAGTAAGTCACCTTCTATCATAGCCCTAAGTTCAAATAGTTCATCGACTTGAGCAGCGCTTAATTTAGTAGCGCTAGCACCTTTGTGGGGTTCAAAAGTAACCAGACCTTCCGCTTCAAGTTGCAACAATGCTTCTCTAACTGGAATGCGACTAACATTTAATTCGTCCGCTAATGCTGTTTGGCGTAATGGCTGTCCTGCAACAATTTCACCACTTAGTATTTTTTCTCTTAATATTTCAACCACTAATTGGGTTCTAGTTTTATATTCAATTGCCACTTGGATTTACCATTTATTCAATTGTGTATTTTATACAATCTATTATAAAGAATTCATAACGGAAAAAAAGAGTTAATTTAATTGGTATATGATTCAATATTTGCTCTTTTTAGTGGAGGAAATACTGTAAGCTGAAGTAATAAACTAGTTTTGAAATTCTCTGGGTAGCAATACCTACTGAATTTATTGAAGAGTATGAGAAGTTGTAATGGATCTATTTGAGCAAGCCTTAGTTGAGCCTATTAATATTTTATCTCAAGATGGTGAAGTGAATTATCACGGCGAAGTAATGCCTTTAGCTGAATCAGATTTTTACTTAAATGCGCTGTTAATTGAAGTTGACTGGCGATGTGATCAAGCGGTTATATTTGGTAAGCACATTGAAACCAAAAGAAAGGTTGCTTGGTATGCTGATAAGCCTTTTTCTTATACTTATTCTAATATCACTAAATGTGCTTTACCCTGGACAAAAAACCTGCAAGCTCTAAAAGCCATAATAGAGCAAAAAACAAGTGAAACTTATAATTCTTGTTTACTTAATTTATATCATAATGGCAGTGAAGGTATGGCTTGGCATAGTGATGGTGAGAAAGATCTTAAAAAAAATGGTGCTATCGCTTCATTAAGTTTGGGCGCAACACGTAAATTTTCTTTCAAACATAAGCACAGTAAAGAGCTAGTGTCGCTTGATCTAAAGGCGGGAAGTTTATTAGTGATGAAAGGTGACACTCAGGAACATTGGTTTCACCGTCTTCCGCCGACTAAAAAAGTGCATGATGCACGAATTAATTTAACTTTTAGAACGATTAATCAATGAAATCAGTCATTGCTTTATTGATTAATCGTTCAAATTTGAAAGGTTTAATTACCTTTGTTCCACTTATCAAATAACTCACTGACTTTCTCTTTAACTTGTGCTTTAGCCTTCTCTTTCACTTGATCTTTTAACACTTCTTTTTGTGAATCTTTTGCTTCTTTCCAGATGGCCGATAATGCTTTTTTGATCAATACGCCGCCTAGTTCATTAGCGAGCAAACCTTCTTCTCCGCCAATGTTGGTTAACTTGATATCAGGTAGTGTTTTTTTATGGGTTGTATTGCCTAGTTTGGTTAAATCAACACGAAGAGCAACACCTGCGAGTACAAACTTTTTCACGCGTATTTTCGGCGAGTTGGTCGGGCCTGCACTTGTTTCATCACTTGCTGAATGTTTAGGTATGTTTTTATTGATGGCATCAAGAATTACTTGAATGTTAGAGCCACCAGTTTCATTAAACTCAACGAGTGCTTCTGGTTTATTTATAACAATAGCATCTATCAAAATAGGTTTACCGTCACGTACTCCGCCTAAACTCTCAATATTAATATCCAAGGTGATTTCGTCTAAAGCAAATAAAGGTGTTGTTGTGTAGCCGGTTGGATTGTTTAAAATTAAACCATTGATGGTGCCAGCACCGCTAAACAGTTGCATATCGACTTTTTCTACTGTAACTAACTGTTCAGTAAATGTTTTGCCTTGCACTTCTATTTGCTCTGCGATAAGTGCATTAAGTTTGTCACTGGTAAGAAACCAGAAGGCACTACCAGCAATAGCCAATATTAATACGATAAAGATAATTAATTTTTTCATAAGACGTTTACTCCAATTGAATATTTTTTAAACAATGCTTTAACGATAGTTTTAGCGCTAGTCCTTTACGTCACAAAAGCATAGTAATTTATGGGAATTTTTTGACTTTAAATCGACAAATAACCGACAGTAATAAGATTAAATATTGACCACTTAGCGAGACTTATACCAATTCCATTAAATTTATTCCCACCTCAGAGCTATGTCAGAGAAGCTATAATAAATAAAATTTGTGCTGGTATAGTCATTCTATATCTAACAAATTTGTGCAGTTATTGCTTTT
>MAAC01009388.1_pt1 | contig 33450 bp, 40 predicted proteins | sample 1115981 | NCBI WGS metagenome assembly MAAC01 (sample SAMN04961126, study PRJNA320927) | seawater metagenome | isolation source: sample BD02T64 sea water enriched with oil for 64 days | place: USA:Gulf of Mexico | collected 2013-07-27 | reverse complement strand
TTGCTGTTGTGCTAGCGGCATAACCTCGTTACTGTCTGGCGCAAGGCCACCTACCACATTATTTACTGAAATCGAGTCAGGTAAAGCTGCTTGCAAATGCTCCCATTGAGGACGATGTCCCCAACACCAACTACACATTGGGTCATGTACATAAAATAAAGTAGCGGTTGACATTAAATACTCCTCGTCAATCATGTGCCAATACAAGCATGGCTTTTATCTCTTGATGATAAAAAACCGAATTAGGTTAACATCAAGCAGCTCTAAAGGCCTCTACTAAAAGCAAGAAAAGGTCAACTTACTGCTCATTAATCTTACATTTATGCTCACCTATCTATGGCTAATTTAGCATGTGCTGACTATATTTATGTTTTTGGAACATATTATTCTGAACTATTTTTCGAGTAGAAGGCTAAGAAAAACTGCGATAAAGAGGGGCTCCATATTCCTTTTTCTTTCGCTGTTTATTATGGAGGCTACGGCTGAAATGACTTTATCTTCACATGATATATTCAAAATAGAAGAGTTTTTAGTTCGTTATGCAAAAAGTGTGAGCTTTGCTCGAAACCTTGAGCCAAAGACTTTAACCAGACTATGGTACAGCTCCTTTGACTCAGAGTTTTCGAGTATCCAAATTAAAGATATTAGAGCTTTTTTTAAGTCACCTTTGGGGCTCAAGTATCTCAACGCAGAAAAGACAGCATTACAAGTCATGCAAAAAGAGATGGATAGTCGAATGATATTCATTGCAGCACAAGATAATAATGCAGTAGTACCAGAACCAATAGAGCCTTTACAACAATTGAATATAAAGACTTATGAAATATTTGGTATTGACGAAATCATATCTCAAATTGACAGTAAGAAAAGGTTAAGTTTTCAGCAGCAGGTTTTTCCTGCATCTTGGGATCATGAAAAAGTTATCAAATCACAAGAATTACTATCTAGGATAAGTTATCGATATGATAAATATTTTGATCCTAGCTATTTTGCTATGCTTTGGTCTAAAAGCTTTGACTCAAAGTTTTCAGTGGATGAGTTAGCAGAAATAGTGCAATATTTTATGTCGCCTCTAGGTAAAAAAATCATTAGTGCGAGAATTACTGCGGGGAATCAATTCTCAAAGGCATTGATGAGTAGTTTGCAAGGGAAGAGAGAGAAGACAAATAAAGAAGACACTGACGGCATGTGGATAAAATTCACAAAAGAGAAATAGTGTATTCTTCTTGGCTCAATCTAAATTTGTACGTGGTTCACTACTTTGCCAAAGACAAAGTGTAATCAGTTTTTTTACACCCCTGATATTCATTTTCAAAAATTCTACCTAAGCCATCGTCTCGCTCATGAATATTCTCGTTAGGTTGGCGTGTTTCTTCTTTATACTTTTCATAAAAACTATGGCTCTTCTCATCAATTACAGCGGTGATGCCGTCGTTGATTAACTCAATTTCTTTAACGGTTTGATTAATCAATTCACAAACGTTGTCATTGAGACATTCTATCTCTAATAAAAATTCGATTGCTTGATTATTTAAAGTCAGTGCATTGTCGTAATGTTTACTTGCTAATGCCTGCATTGCATATTTGTTCTTAATAGCAGACGTCAATCGAGCTTTTAATATGGTGAGTTGTACTAGCTCATCTTGAATAACATCACTAGGAAAGTAGCCTTTATATAAATCTGCTTTTAGGGTCGCTGTTAACAATAGACTTTGTTTGAGCGTGATTTTCAATTCTTGCTCAGTAGTAGGCATTGGTAATAATGAATAAAAATGCTCGTCTGTTGAGGGCATAGAGCGGAAATTAGCAAGTTTTTCCTGTATTTCAGCTTTTATTTCCCGAAGCTTTTTGGTCGACTTCAGGTTTAACAAACTATTCAAGGCCATTATAGTTCTTTCTAAGCAAACTACCGCACTGACAACCGATAAAGGTAGTACTGAACGGCCGTTGAGTAAACGTTGTACTCTGAACAAAATAGATTGCAATCTAACTCTTTTGTTTTTAATTATGATTTGTCGTTGTTTTCTTAGGTTTGTTACATAATCAACCAAAATACCTAATAAAAGCAGGATAAATATAAATATAGAAAGTATAACCGCCATAAAAATAGTCTCCAAATCCACACTTGATGAGTACTACAGAAAACGCCTTCTAAAGAGTAATCTCTCTTGGCGAAGGAAAGTATTTTCGACTTGAGCCATTATACGTGGTTGAGGCAACTCAAAATATGGCTAAAGTGTCCAGTTTATAGATACACAATAATGAATAGGATGATAGGAGATTATGGGTAAATGCTTAGTTATTAGTCGTATTCGTTCTACTTATCCCTTTCACGTACAAAGTTTTTAACACCTCCTTTGAGGAAATAGTATTCTTTAAACTGCTCTTTTTCTAATAGGTATTGAATCCAGCGGACTTGTCTGCCAACAGCGTCGTATATCAACAATTTAACGTTATCGTTTCTTGCTCTTCTCAATAACGTATTAAATTTGTCTAGCGAGGAAACATAGGTGATATTTTCCAAAATTTTGATGTCCCGTTGAAATGGTTCTCTGATATCAAGTATCCAAACATTCAATTTAATCTTCTGCATGAATTCTGCAGGAGATATGTTGTGGACTAAGAATTTACTATCTGATATCAATTCTTCAGTAGACGACATACTTTTTCCGAGTAAAACAGACATATTAGGATATTTTCTTGCCCATTCAAGGATTCCTGAGTCGTAAACCTTTACGTTTAAAAAGTCATAGGTGCGTGCTTTGATAGCTGCACTGTATGACTTTTTACAATCGATCCCATTACAATAAAACACAACCGCTCGTTTATCAGCATCTGTGAGGTTTTTTAAAGTAGGAATAAAATCCATGCTAGATATAGGGATATTTATGGCATCTTTGATATGTAACACTTCATATTCAAAAGTTGAGCGAACATCCACAATCAAATTTTTGTTGTATTCATGAAAAAGCTCTTCAGAAGTAATAAATTCCAAATTAGTAAAAATATGCCTAAGCGGAAATTGAGGAGAGTCGTCAGAGTGTGAAAAAAAGGCTGACAAATATATTGCCATGAAGAAAAGAAAATTACTTAGGCAATGAAGCTTACTTCGTTTCATAATAAATACTCATACAATGGAGTATTTCAAGTATAGACGAGTTTAAATTTTCAATTGCTATAAGGTTAGGTCTTTCAATAAACAGTCTCTTCATCGGCAACCAAATAGGATGATTAGTAACTGATATGTTCTCTATTTAGTTTCTCGTATTTTGCTGGTTAATATTACAAATACTTCAAGTATTCTCAATATTGTTACTTCCATTATAAAAATATAAATCACATTTACTTAATTCAATTTAACTAATACAAGTGGCTGATGAACTGTGATGTGCAGTGTGTTTTAAGCTTTTAGGTATGATGAAATTATGGACTCGATCTTTTAGCACCTTCTTATTTTTAGAATCCAATAAACAGGTCTTTGATGAATTTATTAAGTAAATACAATTGATTGGTGAATTGTTTAATGTCCGATAATTTTACAGTCTTTTTGGGGAGTCGATTACAGATGGTATTAACATATTGAAAATGTTGAGTAATGTTTTTCTGGTGTGACCTTTGCTTAAAAAATGCTTGAAGTAGTATAAAGGCTTGGTTTTTTATATTCATGAATCAAAATTTATGAAACCGGAAATAAAGGAATATTATGAAGTTTATATCTGTATTTTTCTTGCTAATAAGCTCCCTAGTTTATTCAAGTTACGCTAATGCGACAATAATCTATAATATTGAAGTAAGAGGAAGTATTGTAGGTGAGCCATATACCACAGGTTCTTTTTTGGATAGTGTGGGAAGTAACTTTGGTTTCTTTGCAAACTTCCATTTAGACGTTGGGGAAGCAATAAGCTCTAGAGTCAATTGGGAAGGTTACGAGGTATGGGAGTTAGGGGACCCATCATTAAATTTAGGTAGTTTGGGATGTATACGTGATGGTAGAGATCCTCGGTGCGTAGGAACATCAAGCGTAGAGATTGAATTTCAAGATTCGAGATCTGAAAAGTGGGCAAGTAATCCTGACTTTGCTTTCCTAGGGCTAACAGAAGATGATGTTTCATATGATATAATTGGTGTTGGAATGCCGATGTCAGATACAACTCGTTCATTAGAATATTATATGTTTTTAGTTTTTGAAGACGGTCTATTTGATGGTTATTCAATTGATGGTCTACCAAAAATAATTGATATGAACAAATTGCAATTCGCCGCTGCAGAGTTTTACCAAGAGGATACACATTCACGTGGAGAAGGGTTTGCTAGGTTAGATATTTCTACATTGACACTAACTCAAATTGCTGAAGTTCCAGAGCCATCATCACTAGCTATTTTTGCATTAGGCATGATGGGATTAGCATCGCGTAAAATGAATAAAAAAGCGTAATTCATTCTCAAAAAATAATATCCCAAAGCACCATTCTTTTAGTCTGGTGCTTTTTTTGTTTCTGTAGATTGCACAGCGTAATTTTCGTATAATATCCCTACACCTGTGGTTTGAATAATCACGCCTAAATACTGGAAAATGTCACTTAGTTATATGACTTCTCATAAACTCTCTATTGCACCGATGCTTGATTGGACTTATTGTATAGAATAAGCCATGTTTATCAGTTGGTTATGGTGCTTTGGTGTGTTGTCGGGTGCAAAAGGGTGCAAAGTCAGAATAAAGAAAAGGGGCAATTTCTTGCCCCTAATTCAGTGCTCACATTAAAAACTCTGTGCTTTTCCCCATTCAATTCTCGCTGAGTTACATTGATCTTCAATGTAACTAGCTAAGTCTTGAATGTTAACTAAATACGGTGCTTTTTGACTATCATTGAGCTTTACAACAGCAAAAGGCAGTTCATTACTTTTTGCTTTTCGTTTAGCTGTGTTAACGCTCATTCCCAAAACTTTAAAAGCAAGGTCTTCAAGCGGTATCATGATTCTTGCACCATATTCAGCCATAAGAAGGTACATTGTTGATGATGTTGAAGCGTTTTTTTGATTAGTCATGGGTAATCCCTTTTGCGTTAATACGCTTTCCGTTTCGTACCGCAGATAATCCATTAATTAAGCTAAATCCGTGCTTTTCATGACAATCAATATAATACTAACAATATTTCTAATTTAAGGATATCTTTTAGCATGTTGAAAATTTTGAGTTTCTATAATGTTTTTTAAAAAAATAATTTTTATTTTATTGTTGTTTTATATTGGTGCTGCAACTAGTAACGAATTTAAATCATTTTCTAGTGCTAAAAAGTACCTATCAAAACAAGTTAATGCCGAAACAAAAACAATTTATTGCGGTTGCTCTATCAAAAAACAGGGGAAAAAGCTTATTCCTGATCCTGCTTTATGTGGCTATGTTGCAAGAAATGAATTCACAAAAAAAGGCAAGGTTAATGCTAGAGCAAAACGTATAGAATGGGAGCATATTGTCCCAGCATGGGAATTTGGTCATCAATTGCAATGCTGGCAAAACGGTGGGAGAAAAAATTGTAAAAAAGTTAGTAAACAATTTAAAAAAATGGAAGCTGACATTAATAATTTAGCTCCTGCTGTAGGTGAAATAAATGCAGACAGGTCAAACTATCGCTTTGGTATGATTGAAGGTGAAAAACGTGCTTACGGGGCTTGTGATGTAGAAATAGACTTTAAGCAACGAGTAATTGAACCACCATCTGAATCTCGTAAGAAAATTGCAGAGACTTATTTTTATATGCAAAAAACCTACGGATTAAAGGTTTCTAAGAAGCAGAAGAAGCTATTTGATGCTTGGAATAAATAAGAAAAATTAACACTGATATATAATTCTAATAAGAGTTTATGACGAATAAATATCTATCCCTTTTACCCCTTTAGCTTGATTTTTATTTAAAACTATAGCTACACTATTTATAGCTCTAGTCAATGCAACATATAATTTTGTTCGAGCAGCTTTAGTTATTTCAGTATTATTATTTTTAAGCCATTTTACTGTTGGTGCTGTTGGATATATAACTACTCTTTCAAAGGATAAACCTTTTGATACGCCAATATTTAAGACTTCGAAGTTATCATTAACAGATTTTTTAATACTATCTCTAAGTTGGGTAGGGTTAAATTTTATAAGATAATCTTCTAAATCTTCTTCAAGAACAATAAAAACGCCATCGTGACCAGTGATCTCCTTATCTTTAGGGATCGCGGGGGGGAACTCAGGGTAAAGTAAGTTTGAAAACATGCATATACTTTTATAACTACGATGATTAATCGTTAATGACCTTGTATCCGTTTCTATATTTAGCTTGTTATCTGCAAAGAAATTAACAATTTCTGATTTAACATATTTTTTATTCTTTCTAGAATTATTTGTTGAATAAGTTGCTTGTCTTGGATCACCTACAAGCAAAATGTTTGAATCAGATTTAAATAAACAATCTAGGACTTCCAAGTCATATCCTGCCAAGTCCTGTATTTCATCTATATAGATGTATTTAAAACAATTTGAAATTCTTTTAAAAACCATACCTTCAGAAGCTATATCGCATTTAATAGCCAGTTTGGCTAATTTATCTGAGTAAACCCTTTTACAGGGAGTGAAGTAATGTTTATCAATTTCACGCTCATTAGTATATGGTGCTGATTGCCCACTAATTAACAATAATCCTTTAATATCAAATTCAAACAAACTTCCTTGAAAGGGCTTTACACCATGAGATATTAAAAAAGAAAACCACGTTTGAACTTTGATTTCTTTTGGAATACATCCTTCTTTGGTTATAATTTTTTCTTTAATTTCATCCCTACATGCCTCAGTAAAAGTGGTAATTAAAACACTTAGACCTTTTTTAGATTTAGTAATAGCATCATTTACTATTAATCTAGTTTTACCAGAGCCTGCTGATGCAATGACGAGCTTATTCATCTAATCGAGTCCAATATATATTTTGGAAAAGTTATATCTTCGTTAGTATCAAATATTTTTAAGGCGCAATTAGTCTTATTGTTATTCATATATTTGTGTAAATCGTCTATATCTTTGTAATTCACACCTAACACTTTATTTAATATTTCCAAATCATTAGATTTCAAAAGCTTTGGTTCAAGAGTATTATAATTAAAATTCTTTTTACCTATTTTTAAAGAACCACCATCTTCAACTTCATCAAATAAAATTTTAATATTGTCTTTTGAATTGTCACCCAAATATGCATCATATTTTTTCCGCAACGCTGCTACATTTGTGTCATTATCTGTTACCACACAAACGCTTTTTTCTAACTTTTCAGCTATTTCTAAAAATCTAAGAAAAGATACTCCAACTGAAATAACCTCAATACAATCTTCTATGGGTAATTTACCATTATTAAAGTTTTTATACGCTTTTTGGACGACTAATTCATCTGAATCACCTTCAACTAAAATAGCTTTTTTACATAACATCAAACGTAAAGTATCGTAACCAGATATTTTCTCAAAAAAAGACTGAGTTTCAGGCGTTAACTGGTTCAGTTTTAGAGTCATTTTATTATTTAGTAATATTAAATCATTAAGTCCAAGTTTATTTGCAACGAAGCTATTATGTGTTGTCACAATGATTTGCTTATTCATACAGTTACTTTTTATTGTATTAATAAGTTGATTTAGTTTTGTATGTGATAAGTGACTTTCAGGTTCTTCTACTAATATAATATTGGCTTCTTGGGTCTTATTATGAGCTAAGGCCAAATTTGTTTTAACTATACTTTGCTCACCTTTACCAATGAAGTGAAATGGAATTTTATTAAGGTAGGTTGTAAGAGTGTTTTCCCATGCATTTTTTGACGATAAATCTACAGAAATATTTACTTTCTTTTCGCTAATTTTACAAGCTGTACTAATTTTCTGATTAATAAACTCAATAGAAGGATCACCTATAAAATGCTCTTTCATTTGCCTATGAGATTGGGATATATTTACAACATCTTCAGGAGTTAATAACTCTTTTATGATTCTATTTATATACATATCAGAACCATTTTGGTGGCGCTGTGAGGTAGAATCAATAAATGCAGCTTTCAATGGAATATTCTGAGAGATGATTGGTTGTCGAGAAAATGTCTTCCAAACTATATGATAGTACTCAATAGGGATAGTCTTAACCTCTCCTGTCTTTATTAAAGTGTCATATAGAGGTTGGTATTCACTATTAAATTCTATTTTTAAAAATACTCCCTTAGCATTTCTATTTCTATCAGTATTTTTATCACCCTGCATGAATGAAACAGGATCTTCTCCACTTATGTATAATTCAATTAAAATTGAAGGTGGTGGTAAAGGTTGTGGACTTGTTAGGCTTGCAATATATTCATTGACGGAAGATTCATTGAATAAATATTGAGAAATTTCATTACGAAGGTAACGACCATTATATAATCCTGTCAGAGCAAGATTTATAGCCTCTAAAATAGTTGATTTCCCAGCTTCGTTATCACCTACAATGATATTTAAGCCAGAATTCAAATTAATAGTAAATTTACTTTTGAAGCTTTTAAAATTTTGTATAACTACTTTATCAATAATCATTTTCAACAATCCGATGTTTTATAAATTAATTAATTTTTATAGAAAAAAGAAATATCAATCTTATAGTAATCAGCTAAGACAGCCAATTGAGCAGCGAAAATTCTAGTTTTACCTAATTCCATTTTTGAAATCTGCTGATTAGAAACGCCCAGAAGTTCACCAAGGGTTTGTAGAGACTCTCCACCCTCGATCCTTAATTCCCTTATATTCTTACTTATCAGTAAGTTAACTTCTTCTTGTATGATCATTAAAAAATTCTCAATAAAAACAGATCCTTATTGACAACATTCTAAGATTTATTATAAAGTATAGCTCCAACTCACAGTTGGAGTCATGGGTTGTATTAATTAAGGAATTATAAAATGAAAAAACAATCGTTAATGTTAGCTATTTCTCTAGCTGTAACTAGTCTTGCTGGCTGTTCTGATGCACTAAGCAAGAAAGAGATTGCAAAGCTTTCTGTAGAAGCAGCAGCAACTGAAATATGTGAAGCTTATGCAAGCATGAACGCAGATCGAATCACTGCGTTTTTAGAAGAGAAATATATACAGAAGACTAAAGACAAGCTTGAAGAAGGCTTGAATTACAGTGCTAGAGAGAAGCTAGAACAATCAATTTGTGTTGTTACTGATGTAGAAGAGCAACGTAGATATACAGTTGTAACATTTGAGAATTTTGTTAAAAAAATCAAAATATATAAAAGTGAAGATAATCTTTATAAAGTTAAAAGTTTATTTTAAATAAAAAATTAAAAAGGAATTAATTAATGAAAAAATTATTATTGGCTTTGCCATTTTCTGTATTATTAACTGCGTGTGGATCTGATAGCGTTTCAGATATTGCTCAGGAATACTGTCTTGATATTAAGCAAAGAAATTGGGACGATGCACGAGAAAAGGCTCTTGATCATGTTGTTTCAAATCGTGAAAATATGTATGAAAAAAACAAGGGCAAATACTCTATGTTGTTCGGTGGTCAAAACTGTAGTGTTACAAATATAGAAGAAGATGGTACAGATCGAACCGTTTATTTCGGAAGCTCGAAACTCGATTCTATAATGCTAGAGTTTAACGAAGAAGAAGATCGTTATGTTGTTGTGATGGACGCATTTAAGAATGATTTAAAGTTATATTAATCAACATAACTTAAATGTGTAGTATTCAAAAAACAAACCCTCCTGTGGTCTAAAATAAGAAGTTTTTACTGTGCTTTAATACAATGGGCTAACTCCGCCCGTTGTGCTTGTTACAGCTTTATATAGTACGTTTTCCTTTAAATAAAACTATGTTTTATTATTCGAATTTTCTGTACGGATTAAATTTTTCTAAAAAATCAATAGTGTATTTATTATCTTCAATTTTACCTATAAACTTTAATTCAATTAGTTTCTTTAGGCTTCTAGCAACATTTGGTTGTTTTAATAATAGTTCTTCTGCAATTTCTGATTGATTAACAAGTATCGTATCCGAATTATAATCTTTTAGATCTATTAATGAATTCAAGATTAATATATCTGTTTTAGAAAGTTTTTCTATTAAAGATAAAGTAAGTGAAATTACAGAGTCAGTATTTGAAAAGTCATATTTTTGATCTTTAATTTTTATTTGATGTTCCATTTTTGTAGTTATTTCTTCAGATGAGAATTTTTCTAGTTGTTCATCTGTCAATATTTCATCATAATTTATAACTGTGTTTTCAAAACACCCGCAACATCTTTTAGAATATGATTCCAAGAAGATATTATTTTTAATTTCATTAAATATTTTCTTGGTTATGTGCATGTGTTCCTTTTTACATTTTTTACAAAAAATACATTTATCTTCTCTAATGTCTTTTGTTTTTAATTCTTCTTTATATCTTTTATTTAAAGCTTCTAAATAGCATTCACCACAAAATCCATTTGATTCATCAGAAATAAAAGTTCGTTTTTTACAGTTTTTACATATTAAATCTATCATTTTTAAGTTCCCCTGTTTTCTATTAATAAACTCAGCATGAAAGTGATTTTATTATCATTGTTTGTGTAAAATTCATCACAAGAAATACCTGTCCATCTTATGATTCTAATTGCTGAAATCATTCGGTTAATTACATAATGCTTTTCGTCTTTATCAAACAATAAATACTGCTTAAAGTGCTTTGATTTGAAATACTTAATACTTGAGTTTGACAATTCTCTGTCTCCAGCATCAAATAAATAATTTGATATTTTATTACTGAGAATGTAATAACTTTGTGCTTCACGAAACTCTTGATTACGATGCTCTACTAAGCAGTAGCCGCAGTAAAAACCAATATTTTTTGTATAGCGTGTAGTTGTGAAGTCTCCGCAGCCTTCACAACCTGTATGTGTATCGCTTTCGTTGAACATTTTTAACCTCTTTTAGTTTTAATGTTAATTCTTAATTTTTTAAAATTTTCTTCATCAAAAAATACGCTGTCTATTTTTGAATAAAGTATATAATTGCTGTCATTTTTTCCGATCAATTTGTAATGATCTACTTGTTCATTACCTTGATCGCACATTTGAATTTCAATCTCTAAATGATCATAATTAACAACTGTGTTTTTGTTCTCGAAAATCACTTGATAATCAATGTTGATAACGTTATTTTCTTTTTTTACTAAACATTTAACATCAATGTTTGTTGAAATTGGTAGTGTGTAAATATTAATTTTAAAATCCTTTTTTAATTGTTGTTTCTTCTTTATCGCTATAAATAGCTTCTATACATCCATCACAGCAGCTTTGTTGTTCCATGTACTCAATAAAACTTATTTCTTCATTGCATAAGTTACAATAATGTTTTGTTGTATCCATTTTTAAAATCCCTTTTTTAGTTTGTTTCTATTGTTTAAGCTGCTTTGCTTTAGTTCGTTTTCTAACTCGTTAAGTTGTTGCTCAACTTCATTAAAGTTATGCTGTTCTGAGTAATTGAACATTTGTTTTTCAAAACTATAATTATCTTCAAAACATGCAAGTAAACAGTCGCTTATTGATTCATCTGTGAAATCTTCAATATTATAATTATCATTAAAGAAGTCTTTGATTTTCAGAATGTAATTACTGTTTTGTAAGAATTCAGAAATGAAATCATCAATAGTATTAATTACTCCATCATCTTCAAGTAATAAATACTGTTCAGAAAGTGCTAGTAATATAAGCTCTCGCCCGTTTTTACTTGATTTTTGAGAATCAAAAAAATCACAAAATTGATCATAAATTTCAATCAAATTGTTCGCGTTAAATTGATATAGAATTGCTTCTAAATATGTAAAACGGTGAAGTGTGCAGTTAGTGACAGCTAGATCAATATTTCTCTGTGAATCGTTGATATAGCTTGATATGAAGCTTGTAATATCACTTAAATAATACTCATTATTAAAAATAATATGATAGTCAGCATCATCAATTTTTTCATATGATAATTCTCTGAATTTATTGTATAAATCACTGTAAATTATGCTTTTATTATAACAATATTGTTTACCGTTTTTGTGTTGTACAACTTTACACAATTGTTCAAAATTAAAGAGTTCTGTTAGATTATTAGACATTGAAACCCCCTTGAACTAGCTTGTGCTGAATTAGGTTTCCACGCTTGCCGATTTGTTCCAAAATTCCTTTTTGTTCTAAAGAAATTATTGATTTTGAAATTGCTTGTTTAGTTAAGATTTCACTTTTGAATATTAAATGATTTCTATTTAGATAAAATTCATTTTTAGATTGACTTAATAATAAAGCATCTTGAAATATACTTATTTCTGTAGTTGATAACTTGTTATCTATTATTACATTTAAAATATAATGTATGTTTTTTATATTCACCTTTTAATCCTCCTTTGTTATATTTAAAATAATAATACTTTAAAGTATAAAGTCAACTATTAATTGATATTGATTTAAAATTAAATAAACATTTAAAATTATTTTAAAGTTTAAAGGATATAATAATACTTAATCTTTAGATGTTTTATATAATAATAAAAATAGATTAAGCATTAATATTTAAAAAGAAGAGAACAACTAGTAGTTGTTTATCTTTTGAATTTGCTTGAAGTGTTTTTTTCGTTTTTCTTATTTTTTAATTTATTGGATACTTTTAAATTTTCTTTAACAATATTTTCACCTTCGAACTTAACAGCCGTGTTTTTTACTTTTTCTCCTACTTCTGGTTGGCTTTCTTCAAGATTATCAATTGCTCTTGCTGCTGCTATTGTTGTTAAAGTACCGAATCCACCGCTTCCATCTGTACCATCATCATTTTTATATTTACTCTTGATAACCGTATCCATCCAAGCATCAACTTTCTTAATAGCTTGATCTAACTGCTTGTTTTCGAGCTTTTCAATATCTTCTTCTAGCTGATCTTTTTGACCTATTTTTGATAAAATATCTGATGAAAGTTCTTTTTTCTGTTCTGTTTTTGAATTGACTGTTGATTCTAATTTTTCAATTGTTGCTTCTTGATCTTGGGTTAGTTCTGTAAGCTCTTGTATTTTATTATTCGATAATTCAAGTTCTTTTTGATTATTTAATAGCATTTCTTCAATTGCGTTAAATCTAGATGCTTGCCTAGACGCTAGGGGCATAGATTCTTGTAAGCAATTTATAATGTACTTCTGATCTGATCTTTCTGATTCAGTTAAAAAACGGAGTGCATAGCCTTTATCTGTAAAAAGGTTTTCTTGTGCAAAGTCAAAAAAAGACAATTGAAGGGCTTGAAAACAATGGCATATTTCTTTATCTGTTAGATTATTATGATCAGGAAAATCAAAATCTAAATTATATTTTTCATTTATTTTATCTTGGTTTTCTCTTGCAAAATTTATTATAGATTTACGCCAATCATATTGATTTGTTTTGTTATTTTTACAATTAATAAAAACGTGACAATTGTTACCACTGGCAACAGAATCAATTAATCTTTCATCACAATGCGTAACAGATAACAAGATATTATGGTTAAAATTCTGTTCGAAAAATGATCTTAGTGTTTCATTATATTCTTTTGCTGAAATATCAAACTCACCCGAAGCATGGGGTAATTTCATTATAAACTCACTCACTAACACATCATTTGATTTATTGATTTTCCTGTCGTAACTAATTACTTCTTGATGCTTAGTTCTATGATTTAAGTATGTTTCTAGATTCTTTTTCATCTGCTTTTTACGTCCGTCAGGACTTGATTTAGCATCTACAATTGAATGAAAATGTTTTCTTGTTAACTCAACAACTCCTTTGATTTTTTCATGCTCTAAAGTAGCGTTTCGACCTGATCCCGATTCCAAAATATCCATTAATTTTTGTAGTTTTTGATCTTTTGAGGCAGTTTTTAATATCTTTCTTTTATAATTACTTCTTAAATCTGAGTATTTTTTAACATCTTTTTTATTATTCGCATCATCAATATCATTTAATTCTGCTTCTTTATCTCCAATAATTTTGTCAAAAATATCTTGTTTAATTGGCTCTAGTTCTTCATCTGTATAATATTGACCATCATAATAGTAAATATTATCTTTTAGAAATTCGTCTTTATATTCTAATACATCACGTTTTAGTGACGATATTCTAAGAGAATGACTAAGACTTGTTTTTAATGCTGATAGAGAATCTGAACCGTTATTACTGGCTTTATATTTAGTTTGTCTGAAAACCATAGTTGTTGTTTTTTTTGGAGCTTTACCAAATTTAGAAAACTTGGATTGTGTTAATGAGTTAAAGGATTTCTCAATACTTTTTCTGTTTTTAATATTATTGATTAATCTCTTACCTTTGTTTGAGCGCATATTATCAACATTAGCTTCTTTAGCTGCTTGTTTAACCATTCGTTCTTGCTTTTGAAGCATCTTCTTACTTTCACGTTTAGCTTGTTCAATCTCTTGTTGATGTTCTCTAATTCCAGCATCTTTTTTACTATTAAAATCACTAGTAGCTTTTTTTAATTCATTCTCTTTTTTCTTGGCAAATGCAGCTTCTTGTTTTTGTTTTTTTAAAGCATCCCTTGCTTTCTTTTCCTCATTATTAAAATCCATTTTAATAGTCCTTTTTATGTTGTTTTTATCCCTCTGATAAGAGCCTGATAGTCAATGTAACGAGCCTCGCGAGTTAGATGTACAAGTTGCAGCGGAGCAAAACTGTACGAATGACAGCATCGGGTTACTTAATATCGGATACTTTCAATATCCCATAATAAATAAATAAATAAATAAATAAATAGATAATTATGTTTTTAATTATTAACAATAATATACATTGTGTTCTTTCTAATTTAGTTTTTAATTGTTTATATGGAATTAAATAAAAATGGAGTTTGTAAAATAAAAAGTAAAAATGAAAGGTTATTCAAAAAAACAAATATATTAATTGATCAATTTTGTGATGATGATGATCTAAATCTTGAACTAAGTAATGATCTTATTGATCTAGATTATGAAGCTTATATTTGTAATGTGAATTTGGCGAATCTTATAAAAACATCACCAAGACTTTATAAAGAAATAATTAAATTTGAAAATAAAAAACTGTTGTCTGAAATCGAATCTTCAATATTAAAAGTATTATCAAAAGATAAATCTAAAAAATTAATAAATGAAGTCTCAAATCTTTATGTTGAAGCTTATGATGTAGATAAACGATTAATTAACTTGATTAAATTAAATGAAGATTTACATTTTAGATTAGAGGAATTAATAAAAATTGGATCTAAAAATGAACCATCAAATATCTAAAGAAGAAATAGAAGAAGCTTTTGATAATCTTTGTGAACAATATGATTATTCTACTGATAAAGACGTTTACAATGATTTTTTATACACAATGAAAGAGCATCAAATACTTTTCTATCAATTGCTTCACACGCCTGAAAATGGGGCTGTTGCAACGATTGAAGAAGCTAATGAGTTAAGTGATTCATTCACAAAAAAACAAAAGGTATTGATTGATTTTATTAATGAAAAAAAATCATGTGATGAATTGAAATCATTATTTTTCAAGCTAAAAGACTATATCGAAGAGTTTTATAATTTACTCTCTGCCAAAGATAAGCTTGAATTAAAAGCAAATTTAAAAAGCTTGGATAAAAAAATATTTCAAAAAATGGAATTTCTGAAATTTCTTGAATTTGAGCATATTTCGGATGAAATAACGGAAAAACACCAAAAACTTTTAAAGTCAATGAATAAAGACTCAAGTTTTGTTAAGTGTAATTTAAACACTAAGAAATTTGAAATTAATTTTTCAAAATATAAAAATAAAAAATGGAAAGTAAAAAAGAGATAGAAAATGAGTAATAAATAATACTAAATTTTCATCTGACATATTTTTGATATTTAAGTATATCAAATCTGATATAACATTTTAGTTATATAAAAAACAATAATAAAAAAGGAATTTTAAAATGAAAAAAATAAATGGAATAGCGAAGTGGTTTTATAATTTTTTAAAATGGGATAAGTGGCACTTTTTAGCGTTCAGCGGTGCTTTTTTAATGATTTTTTGCACAAAGAAAATTGTAGCAAGTGAAGCTTACTTTTATGAAGATCTTGTTGGTGAATCAAAAACTGAATTTTTGAAAACTGCACAAACATTAAACGTTTCAACGTGGATGTACGGATATTCTTTTAAAGTAAATTGTAATGGAAAATGGAACGGTTCTAAATTCAATACTTCTTACAATTCAAAGCCTCACGTTTTAGCCAAATGGTCAAGCATCAGAGAGCAAGATAAAGCTACTGTGATTCAATCAATTAACGGTTTTTTTGTGTAAAAATGGAAGAGTTATTCACAAATTTATATCTTCTATGCGCTAATTATATAGCAGGTTTTTTGGGTGCTTTAATGATGTTCATTGCAATTTTTAAATTAGTAGAACACGGAAAAAATCCAAATGATCCACGCAATAAGCTAAGTGTTGCATTAGTAATAATGATCGGTGGTGCATTACTATCAAATGTAAATAGTAGTATTAGTATGTTTACAGCAACACTAACTAATAATGTAGGGCATTGTTTTGTTGTGTATCAAGAGGGTGAAAAGGTTGAAGAAATTAACCCGAATGGTGGGAATTGTTACGATCAAGATGGTGCTGATCTTTCTCCTGAAATGCTTAAAAAATTAGAAGAAAAGGAAGGTAAATCATTAGAGGTAATGAAAAAACGAGTGAGGATCTTATTCACTTGTTTTAGTGCAATCGGTTTAATTTATTTTATAAAAGCAGTGTTTTTATTAAAAGCTGTAGCGGAAGGATCTTCATCAACTACTTACGGAAAAGTCTTAACAATGATGATTTTTAGTACATTAGTGATGGATATGAATAATACAATGTCGATCATTTTAGAAACAGTTAAGCAATCAACAGCATTATAAATGCACTTTTAAAGTGTTTTATATTTTATTAAAGATAATATATAAAAACTAATTGAATCCATCTTATCCAGCTTTTAAGATTACAAATGCAACAATATAATAAATGAACATATCAATCGAAATCAAGATTTCCTTAACAAAACACAAAAACAGAAAAAGTCTTTACATATTAATAGTATTAAGTCTATTAAGACTATTGAAGCTATCGTTTTTAATAAAACATATACATAGCAAGGGATTTGCCGCTTTCCTATGCTCCCATATACAGTTTTACATGCTTCCAAATACAGTTCTACACATCCCCAAATACAGTTTTACATGCTTCCAAATACAGTTTTACATACTCCCAAATACAGTTTTATAAAATTATATTATTATAAAGTCAGTATTATTATATCTAAATACAAAATTATTTTTAAAATAATAAAAATTAAATTTTAAATGGTGTTGACTTTATCTTTAAAAGTCTTAATCTATTAAGAAAGGAGATTTAAAAGTGGTGATAAATAAAAACATACAATTATTAAAAGACTCATATATAAAAGCTGCAAGCAAAACAAATTGTTTTAAAAAGGCTATTGTTAATTGTGACGATAAGCTTATAACAGTATTGTTATTAGATGAAGACAATAATAAATATTCAATAGAAAAAGCTAATAAAAAAGAACTTAGAAGTTTTAAATCAATAGATTCAGCACGAAATACACTTGAAAGATTCGGCTTCATGACTTTTAAAATAAATATAATAAAAGTTGAGGTTTAATATGAGTGACATGCTAGATAAAGATTTAAAAGGGTCTGAAAAGGACAACTCAGAAGCTGGGCTATTTACGCATTATTTAAGTAAAGATGTTTTTATTATAAATCCTGACATTACAAGAACCATATTTAATCCAGTGAATGGAAATAGAACTTGTACAGAGAGCTGGTCTGAAAGTGATAAAAAATTAGGTAAACTTGGGAGGGATAAAATAGTAGATGAAGATTTAATAAAGGTTGGAAATGCTGACGTTTTAATAAAGTATAATGAATTCGACTTTGAAGTATCAAGTAATTATCTTGATAAACAAGGTAATTATTTACATTTGAATATGAATGAGTGCTTTTTGCTCTTTGGTTTTATTATCAAAAAATTCGAAGATGTGAATAAAAATAAGGAATACAGAGATTTTATATTTGATATTGAAACATCATGGAACGAGATAGTTAAAACATTGAATATCAATGGTGGTGCAAGAAATTTATACAAATTTGAAAAAGCTTTTGAACTTTTAAGGAAAACAAAATTAAAAGTAGGAAGAAAAACATCAGGTTTAATTTCTGAATATGAAAATACTTGGCCTGAAATTATCGACCCAAAAAAACCAGATGCAGTAAGACTTAATAAAAAAGAAACTATAACAATCACTTTACCAAAAAACATTGTTAAGTTTGTAAAAAATCACAAAAGAAAAATATTGGTTAGTTATGAGACTTTTTCTAAAATCAAATGTCAGATAACAAAAAAGTTATATGTTTATCTGCTTGGTTTGAGTACTTTAATAAGAAATATGGGGATTGGTTACGAAACTTTAGAAGAAGTCCTTGGTTATAATTATAGCTATGATGTTAATGGTAAGAAATTTGATAGAAAAATGCCTGAAGAAAAGGTAAGAAAAGCTATTAAAAAAGCAACTAAAGAACTTGTTGAGTTGGATTTTTTAATAGATTCTAATTGTTTATATAAAGATGTTGTCGGAGTAACAAAGTATAAGTTTTACGATAAAGTTAATGAAGATTATAATAAAGATAAAAATAGCACTATTGAGTCTAAAGATTTTAAAATAAAAAAAACTAAGAAAAAAAAAGATGATAGTGATTTAAATTGTAATCTTGATGATCCTAAAGTCGCTAAACTTATAGATGATGAAGGATTTTAAGATTAAAGTTTGTTTAGATTTTAAAGGTACATTATAATAATTTAAATTAATAAAAAGGATGCTTTAAAATGGCTGATTTCAAAACTGTATTATTAAATAAAAATGCTTTAATTGAAGCGTTTTCTAGCTTAAATGTAGCAGAAGCAACAAAAGCTAAGCAAAACATTGAAGAAGCTATTGATTCACTTCGTTTGCCAACTCAAGAGCTTTTAGACTTAATGAAAGCGCAAAACTTAAGCTTTGAAGACTTTTCAGTAGGTTCTGATACTCCTAAGACTGAGCGTAAAAAACGTGAGTTAAAAGTCGAAAAACAAAACTTCACTCATAAAGATAATGAGCTAGTTCTGCTTGTATCAAGAGCCGTTTCTAAAGCGAAAGATGAAGGTTTTAAGGTTGTTTCATTTGCTGAATTATCAACTAAAGATCAATCTGTTGCAGAAGAGTTAATTAAAGAGTACAACAAATAAAATATTTATAAATTTTACGAAGTTTGGCATTAAGTGAAACTTCGTAAATTAAAACTACAACAGAGAACCTATTAAAGCTCTCTTGTTGTAGATATAAAAGACTTTCTAATATTTCTTGAATTTATAAGTCTAAATTAATTTATATAAGGTTTGATTATCTCAACTATATCTTGATTTGAAAATTGTGTTTCAAAATTGACCTTAACACCATACAAGTCTGTATTAAAAAGTGATTCCGCATGTTTTATCTTTTGTTGCTCATCTTTGAATAATGCTCTTTTTTCTTTATCTTTAGTTTCTATTACAAGATTCAGGACTTTACCATTTGATTTGGTTTTGATGATATAAGCAAAATCAGGTGAATAAGTACCACCACCAGCAACAGGGATTTTTATTGAATTTCTTGGTATTTTTGTAAATACAATAACCTCTTCAATATCACTTTTTATATTATCTAACTCTAATTCTGAGTCATAAAACGCTTCTTCAAAACAATATTTTTTTGAAGTCCTTTCGTCACTTTTGTGTATTCCAAGAGCAGAAGAGTTTAGAGTACTTAATGTGTCGCCATCAGAGTTACTAAATGCTGTTGGATGTACTGTATGTGATAGTTGTTGATAGCCAATTTGAAATTTTGTGAATGCGCTATCTAATAAGTACTTATTAAAACCACTTTTAATTGTTCTCACTGTTTGGATATTGAGGTATTGGTTAATATTAAGATTTATTTCTAATAACGCTATAAAAACATTATGAATTGTGACCATATTTATTGACAACTCATTAGTTAATTCATCTAAAAATTCTTTATAGCTCATTGTTACAATTGGTAGAATTTCGTCATTTACACTTCGTTCATCGACAAAAAAAGCTTTATTATCTTCTACATTTAACTTACTGGTTACAGTTCTTGAACCTTGGGGTTTGAAGCATGATTTACTATCTAGTAGGTATCCTTTAAACAAGTCTGAAAACTCAGTTTCATTTTTTATCTTGTATTCTAAAACAACCTTTTGATTTATTTGTTCCCAAAGGTGTTTTAGCTCGTTGTACTTGCCTTTACGCATAGTAACTTTCTGTTTTTTACCATCGCTAACTCTAATTTTTCCTTTTTTCAGACCTTGAGAAAAAGCATTAGGGTACAATTCCTTTAATAGTTGAAAGCCTTTACCAATAAACTTGTCTTCTTCATCAATAATCCCTTCTTCTTCTAATGAATTCATTAGCTTCCGTTTTTTTAAATCAGGATATGATTCTAGAATAATATCAATAATATTATCAGATAGCTCTGTTGGATTTTCTTCAGCAACACCTGATTTTTCATTAATCTCATTTGCTAATTCAGTTGCAAATTCACGTTCTGTGAAATCGACATAGTAATGTAATTCAAACTTTTCGTCTTTAACCCTGCTCATATATTCATTTACAGGTAATCTTAATCCCCGACCTACTTCTTGCAGCTTTGAATTGTGACTTCCGCTAGATCTTAATTTACAAATCTGAAAAACATTTGGGTTGTCCCAACCTTCTCGAAGTGTCCATTTTGAAAAAATAAATCGTCTTGGATTATTAAGATCTAAAAGTAATTCTTTATCATGTAAAATTTCTTCTATTTCTTTTTCAATTTTTTCATCATTTTCACTATTATCTTTGGAGAAATAGCCTCCATGGACAAGGGATAAATCATTTAACGTTGCAACAAGGTATTTTTTATAAAAGTCATTTGTTTCAACTTTTAAAAGTTCTTCTGCTTTTGATTTTACTAATCTCTCAAACTTTCCCCTCAAAGATCCCGCTGCATCGTTACTTTCTCTATAACCTTCAATATCATCTATAAAAAAAAGTGTTAGCGGTTTAATTCTAATATCACGACATAATAAATCTTTTTCTATTTCAAAATGTCTAACAACTGCTTGTTCGATCATTTTATCTTGTAAGCTTTGAGAATAGGAAAATGGATTAATAGTTTGTTTTGGTTTAAGTTCTAATCCATTTGATAAAAGAACAATCTTTGTATTAATATTCTCAATTGTTAAACCTTTCATTTCTTCATGAATTAAGCTGAAACAATCTGATTTTGTCAGGTTGATATTCTTTATTTTACCTGAGTTGTTTAGCTCGAATTTTGCGTAATCACCATCAATGCTTTTAAGTTTGACAGTAATATCTTTACCTTCCTTAAACTCTTCAATATATGTAACGACACCTTTAACTAAGTCATCATTAAAAGCATCTACTGCGGATAATTGATAAAGTAAGTTTTTATAATCTTTATTAAAAGTAGCCCCATATCTAACAATGTATTGAGAACCAAATTTTTGAATGTTTTCCCAAGTAGAGCTAGTTGTGGAAAACCTGTGAGGCTCATCAATAATTGTAATTGGTTTGATTTTTTCTATTGATGAAAATGGGCTGGAATACTGGCTATCTAAAATTCCAACATCAAACTTAGCTTTCATCGTTTTAGAGTTAATCATTCCTGCATTAATAATTAGAATATTAATGCTTTCTTTATTTTGGCTATTCGCTTCAACGAATTCAGTTACGGCTTGGGGCATAAAGGCTTTTAGCTTCTTTTTACCGCTTTTTTGACTCTCTACAACGTGAACCTTTAGATCTCGGTTATAGGTATCTCTAAAATGTTCTTTAGCAGCCTTACTATTTAAGAAGTTTATCGTGCCAGCTTTTATAGATAATGTTGGAACAACTACTATAAATTTATTTATTTGTAGTTCTTTATTTAATTCAAAAATAGTTTTTGTATAAGCATAAGTTTTCCCCGTACCTGTTTCCATAGATATATCAAGAACATTACTGTTATTATTTCTATATTCAGAGTTGCTTGAGTCTATTAGGTTGCGGTTTTGTATAGCTATAATATTGTCAATATATGTGCTTCTGGAGACCTCAATCTTAGGATTTTCTATTAATTTATGATGTATAACATTACTAGAAGTAATCGAAGCGTTATGAAAAACACCCATAACTGAATCAACTGCATCTTGCTGGTGAGTTAAATCCTTTTCAAAGTGAAAACCTGACATTTTAGTACCTCACAACAATATCTAATTCTATAGATTTTTTATTAGCATATGTTGTAAAAGCTTCCTTTATTTCTCTTTGATGTTTACTAACAAAATTGTATCCATAAATAACTATTTTAGAGGGGGAGAAATTTTTATCTGTATCTATTTTTTCTACTAACTCTTTAATGTTTTCAGTGCAAAACCCATTTGTTAACAAATAGAGTTTATTACTAATAAGATATGCGGAATAATTAGTTAGAATTATTTCTTTTACTGGCTCTAATAAATTATTTCCATCTACTAATTTATAAGTTGTAAGAAGGGCGTTCACTAAATCTTCATTTAATTCCCCACCAGTAAATAATTCAGTTTGTGGTGTTAGCTCTTTAATATCCGCTAAATAATTTTCATCTAGTGGTTTAGTTTGAAATATCTTGAATCCAAGGTTATTTTGTCCTTCTTCACATTTACCAGATCTAATTAACCTTTCTTTTGTTATATCAAATATTGTCTTATAGCCGTTTTTAGCTGCTTCTGTTTTTTCATTTAACTTCTCATCAATTTGTACTGCGATGAACTTATTATTAAGACCATTTAAACGATTAAGGTTAAAAATTGAATGTCCTGTTGTACCTGAACCTACAAAAAAGTCTAAAACCAAGTCATTTTTATCAGTTGCAAATGAAATTAATTTTTCAATTAACTTTGTTGGTTTAGGGTTTGTAAATGCTTTTTTCATTTCTGGAAAAAGAGACCTAAGTTGGTTAGCACCAGTTCTCCCGTCTAATTCAAAGATACTAGATAATTTATCTTTAAACTCATGTGCATAAACTTTTAATTCAATAATTTTATTATGATCTTTGCCAAAGAGAATTTTTTCATCAGAAAGTAATTCATTCATTTTGCTCTCAGGAAAGCGATAACCCATTAATGGCTGTTTGCAAGGCATTTGGGTTATGTCGTGTAGTACATCATATCTATAACCTTCTGAACCAGGGTTATGTACGCTTTGACTACCTGTATAAACACCTCCTTCGTCAATATACTTGTAACGATCTAATTCTTGTAATTGAAATTTATTCTCTCTAAACCAAGCAGTATAAGCTTTTTGAAGTTCTTCTTGGTTTTCATATTGTTCTATTAATTCATTACCTTTTTTTACTAGTAAGTTTTTGATATCAGATAAACTTGATTTCCAAACAGGCTCTAAATGATATTTTGATTTAGAATATACAAGGATGCTTTCGTGCTCAGTTGCAATATTGGAAGGGTTGTTATCTGTTACATTATTCCAAATTATTGTACCAACTTCATTTACTTCACCGAAAACTTCATCACATAAAAGCTTCAATTGGGCAACTTCATTGTTATCAATAGATATAAATATTACACCTTCATCTTTTAATAATCTTTTAGCTAGGTGTAAACGGGGAAACATGAAAGTAAGCCATGCACTGTGACTAGATGCTTTACTCGATAAAAAAGAAATAATATTTTTTGCTTCTTCTTGATTAACACCTATTGATTCAACAAGTTCTTTTTCAGTAAATTTTCTATCATCTTTATATACAAATCCATCCTTACCTGTGTTGTAAGGAGGGTCTATATAAATCATTTTAATTGCACCTTCATAAGCATATTTTAGATGCTTAAGAACTTCTAAATTATCACCTTTAATTAGAATGTTTTCGCTATTCTTATTTTCTAAAAGTCTGTTATGTTCTTTATCTTCTAGTAATAACGTTCTAGGTTTTTCGTTTGCTAAAAGCCTAGCATATGATTTACCTAACCAATTTAATGAGTATGCTTCATTAGTTATTTCTGTCTCATTTTGGTTTAAAATTTCTGAAAACTTAGTAAGTGAGAAAACCCCATTTTTATCAAAACATTCAGGAAAATTTTTATTTAAAACTTCAATCTGTTCACTATTTGAAGTAACTTCTGAGTTATCGTTAATTATTTCTTTCATATATAATCCATTCTCTATTACAGCTACTTTTCTTTTTGTTTTTCAATCCAATTTTGTAGATCAACTTTTTTAATACGCCAACTACCACCAACTTTAAATGCAGGTATTTTCCCATCCAAAGCTAATCTATAAGCCGTTTTTTCTGTCAACTTCAAGTAGTCAGCGACTTCTTGTATGGTCATTATTTCATCTTGCATAATTCTATCTCTTTTATAGAAATTCAACCGAATTGAGAAAATATTGATAAAAACAAATAAATTCTGATGAATTGATTATTACATATGAGTTGCGTAAAGTGGATAGATAGCTGAACTTTAAATATAGAATTCATGGATTTTATTCTTTTACGAAAATAAAAAGGCTTTCGAAAAAGCCGTTTGTTAAATCTCGATAGTTTTCTTGTTATTTTTTTCAAAACTTGCTTTTGACAGTTTTTTCATTTCAATATTTGTATAAATATTATAAAGAACATTTATATCTTTGTGACCCGTAATCTTTGCAACTGTTGTAATGTCGTAACCTTCTTCAATAAGTCTTGAAGCAGCTTCTCTTCTTAAATCATGATAACGTAAATTTTTAATGCCTAAGTTATCTCTAACACGTTGCCAACCTGCACTAATACTTCGTGAATTGTAAGGAAAAATCCAATCAGGTCTATCTGGATCAATTTTTTCTTTTTGGCTCATGATTATAGTGTAAGCTTCACCCAAAAGTGGAACTAAGCTATCAAATTTTGTTCTTTCTTTTTTAATATATTTTTCTTCTATTTCTATTTCTACTTCATCACCATCTTCATTTTTATTTTCATCTTTATATTTATATTTTTTATTTTTTATTTTATAAGGATTTTTTCTATCTCTGACTATGATCGTTTTATTTTCATGATCAATATCTTCCCAATATAACTCTGTAATTTCACCAACGCGCATGGCTGTATAAATAGAAAACTGTAAAATATTAGAAAAAGGAATTTTTGCAGATCTGTGATTTTCTCTTATTTTCAGACCCTCTTCTAACAATATTAATTGTTCTTTTGTCGGTCTTATATCTCGTTCTCCACTTCTACCTATCAAGCCTAATTTGACCAAAGTTGGTATAGCTTCGCTATGGTATGTTAGATTAGCGTTTACCTTAAAAAAAGGTTTCGCAAGCTGTATTACTGAATGTAAATAAGTAATATCATGGTATACAGTTTGTGGGGTTGGTCTAGTAGGGTCTTTTAAGCGAGTTTCACAATGTTTTATAAGATCACCTGCGGTTAAATGACTAACGAGTATTTGAGCTATGTCGTATTTTAATAATGCTCTTAATACAAAGCCTTTAGTTCTTCCCGTATTGTTTGCCGTTATAGGATTTTCTATATATAGCTTAATTAAGTCATATACACGTATTTCGCAAAGTTTTTCATCCTCTTTAGGTGCGTAATATGTACCCTCAGCAATTTCGTTATGTTTATCTTCTAGTTTTTTAGCTGCTTTTTTTGCCCAAGCCTGTGCTGTTTCTCTGTTTTTAAATGTTTCTTCAACTTTATCAATGATTTTTCCGCGTTTTGTTATGCGAATTCTAGCTCGATAAGTAAAACCATTTTTTAATTTCCTTTTCTCTATATTAATAGAAGCCATTTCAATCCATGTTTTGTGTATAATATCGAAAATTATATCATTATCGCTCCAAATAATGCACTACATTTTGCACCCTTTTGTTGTACCCGTGGGTGCAATGAAGTTGGAAATAAGTCAAAATGTGCAAAAAAGAGCAGAAACAAGAGATTTACTATTTTGCATTATTATATATTTATAGCCATCTGTAGCGTGGTGTCCCAATGAAATCTATAGATCATAAACTTTCCGTTGCACCGATGCTCGATTGGACAGACAAACACTGTCGTTATTTCTATCGCTTAATGTCAGCACATACCGTGCTTTATACTGAAATGGTTACTACGGGTGCTATTTTACACGGTAAGGGAGACTACCTTACTTATAATGATGAAGAGCATCCCTTAGTGCTTCAGTTAGGTGGCAGTAATGTGAAAGACATGACTGAATGCGCCAAAATTGCAGAACAACATGGTTATGACGAAATCAACATTAACGTAGGTTGCCCATCTGATCGGGTGCAAAATGGTCGGTTTGGTGCCTGTTTAATGGCAGAGCCTACATTAGTGGCAGATTGTGTGAGTGAAATGCAAGCAGCAACTAAAGTACCGGTAACCGTAAAGTCGCGTATTGGCATTGACGATTTAGACTCGTATGAGTTTTTGCATACCTTTATTGAACATGTTGCACAATCAGGTTGTCAGCATTTTATAATTCATGCCCGCAAGGCCTGGCTCAGTGGTTTAAGCCCAAAGCAAAATAGAGACATACCACCGTTAGATTACTCTCGTGTTTACCAAATTAAACAAGACTTTGCCGATCTTGAAATTTCTATCAATGGGGGCATTAAAACCCTTGATGAAACTAAAGCACATTTGCAACATATTGATGGCGTGATGATCGGCCGTGAAATCTACAATAGTCCTTATTTACTTTCAAACGTTGATAATGAAATATACGGTATGAAACAAGATGTTATCACTAGGCAACAAGTGATTGATGCTATGGCTGATTATGTAGATGAGTATGTTAGTACAACCCCTATTCATGGCAATAATAGAGCATGGCATGTGCTTAGGCATATGCTTGGGCTGTGTAATGGCTTAGCAGGGGCACGTCAATATCGCCGTTATTTAAGTGAATGTGCGGGGCAAGCACAAGCAAATGGCAATACCTTGAAAGAAGCGTTTGCTAAGGTTGTGCTTTAACTAAAAACATAGCGCATTCGATATGCTGATGTACCGATTTTGGGATTTAACTTCCCTATATCGGGAATGTGAGTTGATCAAGTTTATGCGTATTGTTTGTTGGAATGCTATTTTGTTACAAAATACACTAAAAAGTAGTGTTTTGAACCAAAAGCTCTATTTTGAATAGTAATAATTAGATAAGAGAGAATAATGTAAAAAATAAAAATCCTTTTGTATCAGTTGTTTAATAAAAAACTGAAACAATGGCACAACCTTTGTAACACTTGTTGCGACTTATTAATAAAACTTACATTGTTTTATTTATTGTGTAGATAAAAAGGATAAATTTTATGTTAACTGCTACTTCTTTATTTGCTTTGATGATGATACCTGCGGTATCTATACTGGCTATTTCTTTCATTGTTGGTTTTTTAGAGCAAGAAACCGCTTAAAGTTGGCATGTCTTAACCACCAATTTTAAGCGCTGTATTGCAGAGCCAATCAATATTCCCACGCACGAACTTGTTCAGAATACCTTGTTAAATCTTAGTCATTTCCAATAATCTACAGATCCCTTAGCCTTGCTTGAATACCTCGTAGTGATCTCTTTCACTGATATTCTCATTAAAATAAGCTATAACCCAATGGTTGTTCAACCATACATAAATACTAAATTTATTAATTAGTTTTATTGTATGTACCTTGTTTGAAAACCTGAACGATTGCATCTAAAACACCTCAATTCCCATTTTGGTTAATTTGACGAAAGGCATGGTTAAATTAACTAAAGTTTAGTCTGACATAATATGTCCCTAGTCGTTAGGTTCATACGATAAGAATAATTAATACTTATAAATCAATATGATAAATAATTATTCGCGATTGGCATGGCACTTGTAACTGTTAAATTACAAATGATAACAACCCACCGTTGTTAACAATTTAAACGAATTTTATTTAAAACTAGTAAACAGTAACCAAAGAAGGAATTTCAACATGAATACATTCAACCGCAAAAATATTAGTGTTGCTTTATTAATTTCATTAGGCGCAATTTTTAGCCTAAACGCTAATGCAGAACAAAGCAGTAATATCGAGAATTCATTAACGGCAATGGTAGTTGCTCAAGGGCAGCAAGTCGTGAGCGATTTAACAGTACAAGTACAACAATCAATTGAAGCCGAATTGAATAGCTTTAGCGTAGACTTTTCTTTTGATGAATCAATTACAGAGTCACTTGCTTGGTTAGATGAAAAGCAAACAACCGCAGCGGTAGACAAAATTAGTCAAAATGAAAAACTAACCACAAATCAACCAAATACTAAATCATTATAATAGCAGGAGAGAAGATCATGGGATTATTTACACGTTTTACCGATATCGTTAATGCAAATTTAAACAGCATGTTAGATAAAGCAGAACAACCTGAAAAAATGATTCGGTTAATCATTCAAGAAATGGAAGAAACATTAGTCGAAGTACGCTCAACGGCAGCTAAAAATATTGCTGAGCAGAAGTCACATACTCGTCGAGTAAAATCAACAAAAGCAAGTGTAGATCATTGGCACGGTAAAGCTGAATTAGCATTGGCAAAAGAGAGAGAAGATCTGGCAAAGTCAGCATTAACGCAAAAGCATAAATATCAAAATGAGTTAGAAATTCTAGAGCAAGAAGACCATAAGTTGTCTGAATTTTTAGCACAAGTACAAGATGATGCCTCACGCTTACAGGAAAAATTATCTGAAGCAAGACGTAAGCAAGAAGCCTATACACTTCGTCAAGAATCAGCTGAAGTACGCTTGAAAGTACGTGAGCAATCAGCGGTTTATAATATTGAAGCAGCGATGAGTAAGTTTGAGCGTTATCAACAAAAAATCGACCGAGTAGAAGCGCAGGTTGAAGCTTATGATCTAATGCAAACCAGCGGGGAAGGGCAAAGCTTAAATGCTCAATTCGCTGAATTAGAAAAAGATGACACGATTGAGCAAGAATTGGCGCAAATGAAAAAAAAAGCGCAAGCAGCATAGCCTTAGTTAAATAGTAGCAAACGCTGTAAATATATGATGCTGGGTAAATGTGAAGTTGCGCAGCATCATAACTGGAGTAACAAAGGATAAAATTATGAGATACGAAAGAGAGTATTCATCAAGTCAAAGTATAAATAAAAGATTGTCTAAAGATAGCTTGCACAAAAAATTGTCAGGCGTATGTGCTGGTATCGCTAAACATTACAACTTGCCACGCATTGTCGTGAGGGTTGCGGCAATTGGCGCCTTGATTCTTTTACCCGTAGCAACTGGTGTTGCCTATGTTGTCGCAAGTATTTTACTACCTCAAAGTCGTTACAAATAAAGATAACGGCGCTGTTGCACAGTAAGGGGAATTCCAATGTCATTTTTTAAATCTTTATTATTAGCCATTTTCGCCACGCTATTTTTAACCTATGTATTAGGAGTGAGTTTCTTAGAGCTACTTGATGTAAATGTGTACATGGACGGTGAATTAATTGAACCATTAAAAGCTATAGGAGTGTCAGCAGTGGCTACCGTTATTTTAGTATTAATTGCCTTAGCCATAGTGTTAAGTGTATTTGGCTCATTGATCTTTATTGGTTTGTTAATAGCGGGCGCTATTGCTATGGTCGCAATAGGTGTATTTTGGCCGGTATTTTTAATTGCCGGAGTTATCTGGTTGGTGACCCGAAATAAACCAGCAAAACAATATGAACGTGGGTACTAAAACGAGTATGATGAAAATTAATAATGCTAATACAGGAAGTAATAATGAAATTTAAGCAGTTCAAAAATATATTTTTAGTCAGCCTGCTGTCTCTTTGTAGTCTTTATGCTGGTGCCGCAGATGATTTTGAAAATAACATTGTCAAAGCATTGGAAGCAGATCAGCTGGTTGAAGCTAAAGCTTTATTCTCAAAATTAACCGAAATACAAAAGAATTCATTAACGGGCACATTACTACAAAGTCGTTTGCTTTTTAGAGCGGATGAAACAGAAGAATCATATGATTTATTAGCAGCGTTGGCAGAAGACAATAAACAAAATGCTGATGTATATTATTACTTTGGACGTAGTGCCGTGGTCATGGCTCAAAAAGTCAGTATCTTTTCAAAGCTAGGCTATGCAAGTGATGCGCTTGAGGCATGGCAACATGCACTAACGATAAACCCACAGCATCAAAAAACACTCGAAGGCATTATTGGCTTTCATCTTGGTGCGCCAAGTATTGCCGGGGGAGATGTAGAGCAAGCATTAACCTATTCGCAAGCTTTAATTCCACTTGACGCTGAAAAAGGTTATGCGAGTCTGGCCCGAGTTTATTGGAAAAAAGAGCAAAATGACTTAGCAGAACAAGCGATTTTAGATGGTTTGAGTATAACGCCAAACAGCGGTCACCTATTTTATACGCAAGGACTTGCCTATAGCCGACAAGCTGAAGATGATAACACCCAATGGCAAAAATCCAGAGATGCATTTAGCCTCGCGCTCAAAAATGCCAAAACGGATAAAGAAAAACAACACACCTTATATCAAATTGGCAAAGTGGCAGTGAATTCAGGTGAAGAAATTAACATTGGTATTGAGGCATTAGAACAACTTATTACCCTCGATAGTAAGCAATATCATGAGTGGGCTCAATATCGATTAGCAGAGCTTTATCTTAATGACAAGCAACTGCTAAAGGCTAAAAACCTTATATCGTCAGTTAACTATCAAGATGATGACGAATTAAAAGGTAAAGTTAAATCTTTAGCCAAAAAAATTAAAAAAGCGGTGAAAAAGCAAAGCAAAGTTAGTTGAAAAACTTTGCTAAAATAGCTTTACACTCTGGGGTATTGACGAGGCGAGCGAACTCTTCTCCTTCATTGTTGATGACTTGTGATAGTTGTAACTGTGTCGCTTGGCGAATGAGTTTTCTACTAGTCAATACAGCATCAAAGGGCAAGCTGGCAATTTTGTGAGCGATTTGTTCACCTATACTGATTAATTCGTTAGGCAGACAAACTTGGTTTGCAATACCATATTGGTGAGCTTGCTCGGCTGAAAACGTACTGCCAAGTACCATAAGCTCAAAGGCTCGGTTTGCACCTATCAAACGGGTTAACAGTAAACTTGAACCAGCCTCTGGGCATAAACCTAGTTGAGTAAAAGGGAGTTTGAATTTAGCATTGTTGGCGGCAATAACCATGTCGCAGTGCAGTAGTAAAGTTGTACCTATACCAACGGCAGCACCAGCAACAGCAGCAATTAAAGGCTTGGTAAACTCACTTAATATTTTGACAAAATCAAGTGCCACTAAATCGTCGTTTTCAGAGCATTCGATAAAGTCTTGCAGATCATTGCCAGCGCAAAAGCAATGTTCATTACCTTGAATTAAAACACAGCGTACGTCGCTATTGCTTTTAGCATAATCAAAAAGCCGGCAAAGCTGTTTATACATCTGGTTATTAAGCGCATTCTTTTTATCAAACCTGTTTAAGGTGATGGTAAAAACACCTTGTTTTTCTTTGGTAATTATTAAGTCAGACATTTTGTTACTTTGCTAAGAGTGGTAGAGTTAAACTTTAAATTTTTTGGAAAGGGAAGTATAGCGTCAGATGAAAAATTACTATTTATTTACTTTATTATTACTAAGCAGTTTTGTTAGCTTTATTAGTCACAGCGAACCTGTTTCAAAAGTAAAAAATACTATGGTTTTGATTGAAAAGGCCTATGTTAGAGCAACAATTCCTGGCACGTCTATTTCTTCATCCTATATGGAAATAGTGAATGATAGCGCTGAGACAGTAACCTTGCTTGGCGTCAGTAGCCAGATTTCACCGAGAATAGAAATTCATCAACACTCAATGTTTGAAGGTATGATGCGAATGCGCAAACTTGAGTCAATTGATATTCCCCCTAAAGGCCGTGTTATACTACAGCCTTCAGGTTTACATCTAATGATATTTGATGTTAAAAAACCGCTAAAAGCAGAGCAACAGATAAAGTTGAACTTTAATTTTTCAAATAAAATGACTTTGACTACCCAGGTACCTGTTTTTAGCCCCACTCAAGAAAAAGCAGCACGAACTGCTGCGCCAGACATGCATGGGCATCATCATTAGGAGTAAAATATGAAAATGAATTTCACAGCAAAAACTATTGGTTACACCGTCGCAGGAATATTCTTGTTTTTCTATTTTGTTGGCGTGTACTGGAGTTTAGATGTAGCTCCTATTGATATTCATCAAGAGGTTACTTCAGCGGCAACGACTGATAATGTAGCACCAGTAGTGGGATACACAACGACTACTACCTTAATTAAAGTGGCTTCCAGTATATTAGATAAGCCGGGCGGTTACCTTTCTAATGACGCATTACCTCCCAGTGTGTTTCTAGACAACATGCCGGCATGGGAATTTGGTGTCTTAGAAAAGATTTTAGTCGTTCGCAATCTCAGTCTTTAGAAAATAGCCATATCCAACAAGCTCAGCCTAAATTCAATATTGACAATACTAGTTGGGCAATGCCCAGTGCTGAATCAGAGTATAGTAAAGCTATCGAAAATTTACTGAAGTACCGAAATGCTTTGGTTGGCATAAGCCAAGCTAAAGATGATCATGCTCAATTTTATGCGCGTGCAGATAATTTGACCTCGTACTTAGATGAAGTACAAAAGCGTTTAGGCAGTTATTCACAGAGATTAAGTGCTAGCGTGGGTAGAGAAAAAATCAATACCGATTTAGCCGGTGATAGTAAAGCACGACAATCAACTTATGAAGGTGCTCATTCACAACTTCGTACCAGTTGGTGGCAACTCGATGATGTGTTTTATGAATCGCGTGGTGCAGCATGGGCACTATTACACTTCTTAAAAGCCATTGAAATTGACTTTGAAAGTGTACTCAAAAATAAGAATGCTACCATTAGTCTACAACAAATAATTCGTGAACTTGAAGCTAGTCAACAAACACTTTGGAGCCCAATGGTGCTAAATGGAGATGGCTTTGGTGTGCTGGCTAACCACTCGTTGGTAATGGCTAATTACATTTCACGCGCAAATGCTGCATTAATTGATTTAACTGAACTATTAAGAAAAGGGTAATAATAATGAAAAAAGGAATGATAGCTGCTAGCTTAGCAACATTACTTTGTACCAGTGCTCAAGCAGACACTTTGCTTGGTTTGTACATTGGTGGTCAAGTATGGGTGAACCAAGCTGAAGGTTCATTTGGTGAAGGTGAAACCAATCAAGCGGCATTCGATTTTGAGGATGAGACACAAGGGAACTTTTTTATTGCTTTGGAACACCCAATCCCGTTAATTCCTA
>MAAC01017875.1_pt1 | contig 33467 bp, 30 predicted proteins | sample 1115981 | NCBI WGS metagenome assembly MAAC01 (sample SAMN04961126, study PRJNA320927) | seawater metagenome | isolation source: sample BD02T64 sea water enriched with oil for 64 days | place: USA:Gulf of Mexico | collected 2013-07-27 | reverse complement strand
ATTTTTGCTAAATAAGCCTTACAAGATTCATCATCTGGTAATTCTTTGATAAAGTTTAGTATACTTTGTCCTTTAAATCCTTCCATAACACCCTATTTTAAAGAAATAAGTTACGGAATCTATCTTACTAACTCAATAATTATATTAAAAAAGAGGGGTATTAATCTATTAATAATCAGTCTTTTAACTCTTTTTTTTTCACCATTGTTTACCTAGATTTAAGTATTTATTGAAATTAATTGTATAATGAATAAATACTATAATTATGGAGAATTGTGAATTTACTACATGGGAGGAATACGCCAATGGCGTTCCAGAGAACAACGAACTAATTATTGGATTAATTATCTCGACAATCGTGAGTTTAAAAGAGGGTAATTTACCTAAAGAGTTTTTATGTCAAGACGACGATGAGAATTTTCAGGCCAATGATGAATCTGAAATACCGGATACCGGACCTTGGCTAGATGCACCAAATTACAAAGCAAAGATTAGAGCGATTAGAACAGGTGCAAATGGAGCTTATCGATGGACAACGCTGGAAGCACTAACTGATATACCCAAGGTGATGAAAAAAGGAAGTATTTTTACCTTAAGTAATAAGAATTGGGAAAAGGAATTCAAACGCGCCCAGAATGGAGGCTTTAATATTTGCCTCAGAATCAGTGATAAAGCTGTTCAGGGTATAGAGGTTTTGTCGTAAAACCGTTTCCGCTGATAATGGTTCAATTTTAGATAACATATAATTCCAGTATAATTTAGTAAATAGATTAACTGGAGTTATTTTTTTTGAACCTACTTGAGCATATTAACCAAATAGGACGAGGCTTAAAAACTAAAAGGCTGTGTTCTTACCAGCCCCCTGAAGCACCCCCTCCACCGAAACCACCGCCGCCGAATCCTCCACCGAAGCCACCGCCACCACCAAATCCATCGCCGCCTCCGAAGTTACCGCCACCACCAAATCCACCAGTGCGGCCCATATTGCTAAGGATGATGATGTCGAGTAAACTAGTTCCAGATCTGCGGCCACCGTTTTTTCCGCCACGGCCATTTTTTTTAGCACTAAGAGCAACGATTATGATGATGAAAATGATAATTACTAAGATGAAATGAGAATTATTCGAATCATTTTCACTAAAATCCCGATCTTCTTTAAATTCGCCTTTTAGAGCTGAAAAAATGGCATCTGCTCCTTTGTCCAAGCCATTATAATAACTGCCGGTTTTGAACTCTGGTATTATTATTCGATTGATAATACGTTCTGCCATCAAATCTGAGATACGATATTCAATTCCGTAGCCTGTATTTATATCAACCCTTCGGTCATCTTTGGCCAGAATAATTAGAATTCCGTTGTCTTCATCGGCTTGTCCTATTCCCCATTTCTGCCCCCATTGTGCACCCAACAAAGAAATGTCTTCACCGTTTGTTGAACTAATTATAGCAATAACAATTTGCGTAGAGGTAGAATCGGCATAACGAATCAACTTTGATTCTAGGGCATTTTGCTGCGAAGAATTTAATAGATTGATATAATCGTAAAGCGAGGTTTGCTCAGGTTTATCTTTTGGTTTTGGAGGAATATCAAATTGTGCTAGGGTGGTTTCAGAAAAGAAAATCACTAAGAGCAGAAGTATTAGTTTATATTTTGAACGCTTTCCAAGCATTAACCTATTGAGATTTCATCAGGCAGTTCATTTGAATCCCCTTTCTTATAGGGGTAATGTTTTTTTAGTTGTTGTCCAGCCTTTAAAATTCCATTCACCAATCCTTTGCCCATTTCACCATTTTTAAAATTTGATATAATCGTGTCTTTAGTACTCTCCCAAAAATTAGGAGGTACTGCGTCATTGATGCCGCTATCACCCATAATAACTAAGGTTCTGTCTTCCACCGCAACATAAATAAGGACTCCGTTGCTCTGTTTGGTATTTTCCATATGGAGAAAGTCAAAAACTTCGGAAGCACGATCAAAGGCATTTATTTTACTATGAGCTTCTAGATGAACACGTATTTCTCCTGAGGTATTTCGCTCAGCAGTCCGAATAGCTTCAATTATTTCAGCTTCTTCGGAAGGACTTAAAAAGTCTTCAACTTTAGACATAGGTTTTATTTTCCGAAGTCAAACTCCACTTTAGGAGCATCTTCATTTCCTTCATCCGCTTCAAAGTAGTTCATTTCAGAGAATTTCCCAATAAACTTATTTACGATATTATTTGGGAAGGTCTTAATGTGTTTATTGAAAGGTTTTACCGTTTCATTAAAGCGATTTCTTTCAACATTAATTCGATTTTCTGTACGCTCTAATTCATTGATGAGCTCTTTGAAATTCTCGTTCGCTTTTAAGTCAGGGTACCTTTCAAATACCGCAAGTAAACGTGACAGAGCAGACGTCAAGCCCTGTTGCGCTTGTTGAAACTGCTGTAACTGCGCCGGTGTAATATTGGATGGGTCGATTTGAATAGAAGTAGCTTTGCTTCTTGCTTCAGTAACTTTAATGAGTGTTTCTTGTTCAAACTCTGCATATCCTTTTGCCGTATTTACAATATTGGGAATTAGATCTGCACGACGCTGATACGAACTCTCCACATTGGCCCATTGAGAAACGGCATTTTCTTGAAGGTCAATACCAGTATTATAAAATTTTGGTCCGAGCACGAATCCTACTATAGCAAGTATTGCCACGATAATGATCAATGCAATAATTCCTTTTTTCATTCTGTGATGGTTTTAGAGTTGTTCTTTGATTTTAAGCAATTCTGCCTTAACTGTTTCTAATTTACGAATTATTTCGAAGTGGCTAAGTGTTTTTTTCTTGTTCTCCTTCAGGTGTGTTTTTGCGCCTTCTAAGGTGAAACCTCTTTCTTTTACTAAGTGATAAATAAATTCTAGGTTTTTAATATCCTCTGGCGTGAACTTTCTATTGCCCTTGGCGTTCTTCTTCGGTTTTAAAACATCGAATTCTTTTTCCCAAAAACGGACTAATGAGGTATTTACGTTGAATGCTTTGGCGACTTCGCCAATACCATAATATCTTTTTTCTGGGAGTTCAATATGCATTAGTCGAGCGATTGATTTTCTTGTTGCGCAGCGCGTAACATGCTAGCAAACTCTTCTTGAGTTAAGTTTCCGTAGTAAAAATTAATAGGATTTATTCGTTGACCATCCTTGAAGATTTCATAGTGGAGGTGAGGGGCTTCAGATCTTCCAGTGCTTCCAACAAATCCAATTAAATCTCCACGTTTTACTCGCCTTCCAGAACGGACATTGTACTTGTATAAATGTGCATATAGACTTTCATAACCATAACCGTGGTCGATGCGAATATGTTTTCCGTAGCCAGAAGCCGTGTTGTCAGCTCGTATTATTTTTCCATCTCCAGAGGCATATACTGGAGTTCCGCGAGGAGCGGTAAAGTCCATCCCCCAGTGTTTTTTCCTAGCTTTTGTAAAAGGATCCGTACGATAGCCAAAACCAGATGCCATGCGTGTTAAGTCTTCATTGTTTACAGGTTGAATTGCCGGAATTGCTGCCAACAATTTTTCTTTTTCTTCTGCTAGTGCTGCAACCTCATCTAAAGATTTTGATTGCACCACAATACGTTTGGTAAGAATATCAAGGCGCTTGCTTGAGGATGAAATAAGTTTTGAATTATCAAATCCTTCTAAATCTTTATATCGATTTATTCCCCCAAAACCCGCTTTGCGCTGTTCCTCCGGGATTGGGTTCGCTTCAAAATATACGCGGTACAGGTTGTTATCTCGTTCCTCGACCTCTTCAAGTACGGCAACTGCCTGGTCCATTTTTTTATTAAGTACATTAAACTGTAGCTCCATATTGGTGAGTTCCCGCTTTAAGGCTTTTTCCTTTGGAGTTTCAATATAAGGGAGGTTGATGTAGATTAATAAGAGCATAAAACCACTCAATATCATACCCAAAATACTCAGGGTAATAATACCCATTTTTCGTCCTTTTTTCTGCTCTATTTTTCGATAGGATAGGGTTTCGCTATCGTAGTAATATTTAACCTTAGACATACGCTAAAAAATCATATTTTTGTTGGTTGATAGGTAGTGTTAAATTTTTAAACGTTACACAAATATAGAAATTGTTTACATAGTACACTAACTGCCCATTTTTAGTATAAAAGTCACAATATGAAGTCCAGCGAGATACGCTCCCAGTTTTTAGAATTCTATAAGTCGAAATCACATACTATTGTGCCATCCGCACCAATGGTGATTAAAGATGATCCTACATTGATGTTTACCAATGCTGGAATGAACCAATTTAAAGAGTACTTTCTCGGAAATAAGGATGTCAAGAATCCCCGTATAAGTGATTCCCAAAAATGCCTTCGGGTGAGCGGAAAACACAACGATTTGGAAGAGGTTGGTATGGACACCTATCACCATACTATGTTTGAGATGCTGGGGAATTGGAGCTTTGGAGATTATTTTAAAAAGGAAGCGATTGAATGGGCTTGGGAGCTGCTTACTAAGGTCTTCGGAATTGATAAAGACATCCTATATGTTTCTATTTTTGAAGGAGATCCATCTGAAAATTTAGAGTGTGATATTGAAGCCTTCGATTTATGGAGAAAATTTGTTCCTGAGGATCGAATTATCAACGGAAATAAAAAAGACAACTTCTGGGAAATGGGAGAACAAGGGCCCTGCGGACCTTGTAGTGAAATTCATGTAGATATTCGTTCTGCCGAAGAAAAAGCAAAGGTTTCCGGCGCTTCACTAGTGAATCAAGACCATCCACAGGTAGTAGAAATATGGAATCTCGTATTTATGCAATTCAATCGCAAGGCAAATGGAAACCTGGAAAAGTTACCTGCACAACATGTGGATACAGGAATGGGCTTTGAGCGACTTTGTATGGTGTTACAGAACAAACAAAGTAATTATGATACCGATGTCTTTACACCGCTTATTAGAGAGGTAGAGGCCATTACAAATAGTAAATACGGCAAGGATGAAAAAACAGATATCGCTATTCGTGTAATTAGTGATCATGTTAGGGCCGTAGCATTTTCAATTGCCGATGGACAACTGCCCAGTAATACCGGAGCGGGTTATGTGATTCGTCGAATTTTACGTCGTGCGATTCGATACGGATTTACCTTTTTGGATACTAAAAAGCCGTTTATATTTAAGTTGGTTGTAACCTTGAGCAAACAAATGGGAGCGGCATTTCCGGAACTAGTTTTAGAGAAAAACCTAATTACAAATGTCATTAGGGAGGAGGAACAATCTTTTTTGAGAACCTTGGATCAAGGGCTCGTGCTACTGGAAAATATTATTGATGGAACCGATTTAAAAACTGTTTCAGGAAAGAAAGCCTTTGAGTTATATGATACTTTTGGTTTTCCAATCGATTTAACTGCGCTTATTTTAAGAGAAAGGGGGTATGCTTTAGATGAAACGGAATTTGAAACCGAACTTCAGAAACAAAAAGAACGTTCAAGAGCTGCAACTAAGGTCGAAACTGGGGACTGGGAAATTCTGGATGACGATGTGGATGAAGAGTTTGTTGGATATGATACCCTTGATACAAATGTGAGAATTACACGTTATCGCAAAGTAGAGAGCGTAAAAGATGGAGAATTGTATCAATTGGTTTTTAATCTAACTCCTTTCTACCCAGAGGGTGGTGGGCAGGTTGGAGATAAAGGGTATTTAGAAGCTCCTAATGGAGAAGTGGTCTATGTAATCGACACCAAAAAGGAGAACAACCTGATTATTCATTTTGTAAAGAACCTTCCCCGAAAACCTCAAGAAACCTTTAAAGCTGTTGTAGATTTACAACAACGCTTTAGAACTGCTTCCAATCACACAGCTACACACTTGTTGCATCAAGCATTGCGAAACATCTTGGGTGAGCATGTCGCTCAAAAAGGGTCGATGGTACATAGTCGAAACCTACGATTTGATTTTTCTCATTTTAGCAAGGTAACAGATGAGGAGTTGAAACAAGTGGAAAATTTTGTGAATGCACGTATTCGGGAAGGAATTTTGTTGGAAGAAAGACGAAATATTTCTTACGATCAAGCGATAGAAGAAGGCGCGATTGCCTTGTTTGGTGAGAAGTATGGAGATTCTGTAAGAGCTATTAAGTTTGGAAAGTCGATGGAATTATGTGGCGGAACACACGTGGGTAATACGCAAGGTATTTGGCATTTTATTATAACTTCGGAAGGGGCGGTGGCCAGTGGTATTAGAAGAATAGAAGCAATTACTGGAGATGCGGCTAAACAATATTTTATGGACCGAAGTGATTCGTTTGTAGCGCTTCAGAAGAGCTTGAACAATTCACAAGATCCAGTTAAAGCAGTTATCAATTTACAACAAGAGAACAGCCAATTGCAAAAGCAAGTGCAACAATTGCTAAAAGATAAGTCTAAAAACCTAAAAGGTGACCTTAAGAATGAAGTTGTGGAAGTAGATGGAGTTAACTTTTTGACAAAAGAACTTGATTTGGATGCTTCTGGAATGAAAGATTTGGCATTCGAGATTGGTTCGGAAATTGAAAACTTATTTGTATTGTTTGGTTCCAAATATGATGACAAGGCGCTATTAGCTTGTTATATCTCAAAAGATCTGGTTGCAAGCAAGGATTTGAATGCAGGACAGATTGTACGCGAACTTGGAAAGTACATTCAAGGAGGTGGAGGAGGTCAATCTTTCTTTGCTACCGCTGGAGGTAAAAACCCAGGTGGAATTTCTGAAGCCTTAGAGAAAGCCAAGGATTATCTTAAGTAGCAGTAGGCAATTGCGGTATCCAGCCTTACTGCAAACTGAAACTGTAAACTGTATATTAACATGAAACTACAAACTCAAATACCATTAGAACCAGGAAGGAACCAAATAGACTATAATTCTAAGGTGCTATTGTTAGGTTCTTGTTTTGTAGAGCATATAGGCGAGAAATTAGAATTCTATAAATTTGAAAATCTTCAAAATCCCTTCGGAATTGTATTTCATCCTTTGGCGATTGAAAAAGTGGTAACGCGAGCAATTAACGAAACGGAATTTGAGCAGACCGATATCTTTTTTCATTTGGAGAAATGGCATTGCTTCGAGGTACATTCACTTTTAAGTACTTCGGATAAAGACACTTTTTTGAAATCACTAAATGAGGGGCTAAAACAACTTCGTGAATATATTCTCACAGCGTCTCATATTGTTTTTACCTATGGAACAGCTTGGGTCTATCGTTTTATTGAGACTGGTATTGTGGTGGCTAATTGCCATAAGATATCACAGAAAAAGTTCTTAAAGGAATTGCTCACAGTAGTAGAAGTTTCGGCAAGTATCGATAGAATGACCACCTTAATCAAATTGGTTAACACTAACGTTGCATTTATATATACAATTTCCCCTGTTCGACACCTAAAAGATGGTTTTGTGGAGAACACTCGAAGCAAAGCGCATCTTATTGCGGGTCTTCATCGGATGGTCGCTCCAAGATATCGTATCCATTATTTTCCTTCTTATGAGATTGTAATGGATGAGTTACGCGACTATCGTTTTTATTCTGAAGACATGCTTCATCCTAGTAATATGGCAATTTCGATAATCTGGGAAAAGTTTAAAGAGGTTTGGATTGCTTCGGAAACAAATGAATTTCAGAAAGAAATTGGAAGCATTCAGACAGGTTTACTCCATAGATCGTTTCATCCTGAAAGCAATGCACATCAAGCATTTCTGAACGATCTTCAGAAGAAAATAGAAGTACTGCGGCAGAAAATCCCTAGACTTAAATTCTAAGAATAGGGCAATTGCCGTATTGTGGCAGTTTGAGTTTGAGCGCATCTTTGCATCAAACAATAACGTATTCTCGCAGTGACGAGATTTAAAACCACAATTATGAAAACAATATCGAAAACACTTTATCTATCATTAGTTTGTCTTGCATTAATTTTTACGGGATGTAACAAAAGCGATAACGCCGAAGAAATCTTAGGTGGAGGGGAACAGGCGGAGGAGGCTCCGAATTTTTAACCGCAACAGTAGATGGTGCCAGCTTTGAGGCAACCCAAAACCCAGCTGTTATTGTAGCTGCAACAACAAGTAATAATGTACTAACACTTCATGGAGGAACTAATGAGGGTAACACAATCAGAGCTATAATAAATGGATATAATGGTGTAGGAACCTACACCACTGGTGACGATATTTCTAATGTTAATTCACTATCCTATATCTCCCTCTCTGCGAATTCTTAGATGTCAACTTTTAATATAGGGTCTGGAACACTTGAGGTTACATCTGACAATGGAACAATCGTTGAAGGAACTTTTTCTTTCGAAGGTTTTAATGTTCAAGACCAGACTACAAAGGTTATTACCAATGGAAGCTTTAAAGCAACTATAGATCAATAAGTATTCAAAAGAATCTCAAAGTTGAGGTTTTTACGTTGGACCGAGGAATTAGTTGTAGTTCTTTTCCCCGGTTTTTTATAACAATAAAATCATTTAAAGTTTAACTAACCAATTTGTACTCAACTATAGTAGTAGAGGGGGTTATTCTTATGGCTTCTAAAGGCAAGCTTTTTTAGAACAAACAACCTATGGTGCTATGAGGTTTCATTTCTGACTTACTAGTAATACGGTGATTGCTGTATTGATTTCTTTTTACGAATCAAACATATTTCAATAATTAATTAAAAACTCAATTATGAAAACTTCAACACTATTTAAATCAATTTTTATTATTGCTTTCTTGTTTTTTAATACAACTATATCTGCACAATCTAGAGCAGTAAAAAAAGCTCGAAAAATGATTGAAACTGAAAAGGAACAATTTCAAGATTTTATAAATAACCCTAAGGCTATAAAAAATGCAACAAAAGCAAATTCGGGTGTTGTTTCTTCCTACGAGAGAAAGCAAAATTTAAAAAAAGGATATTGTACCGTTGAAGATTATAGTCTTCCTAAAAAGGTTTTATTGTTATCCTTCTATATTAAAGATAATGATTACGCTGTTTATACTGGAGGTAGATACTCTATAACAAGAACTTCTTACAAATCGGGCAGCGAAAAAGTAAATGCTGTCGCTCAACGTATATATGAACAAAGTATAGAAGGGATGAAGAAGGAATATGCAGCATTTGGAATGGAATTAATAACTCCGTTTGAATTTATAGCTCCTATAGATCCATCAAGTGGAAAAAGAGTATTAAATGAAAAGTTATATGAAGCCTATTCAAGTTTTCCATTACCCATACTAGAAAAAAAGCATCAAAATGGGGGGCTAGGAGGGAATCAGTCTGCCGTTGCAGAAAAGTTTAGGTTACTTCCATACTCAAGTGTTTTAGGGTTTCAGGGAAAACATTTTGCTAAAGAAAAGGAAGAGTGTTTTAAATAATCTTGGAATGGATGCCTATGCAATTATAGCAATTGATATGACTGCTACTATTGGTACTTTAAATGGTATTTCATCAGGGTTTATATTTAAAAACCCTGGATATGAAGCTTCTGGTGCAAAAGGACCTGCTGTAGGATATACCAATTATACAACAGGAAGCATAAGCATGGCTTTTAATCCTCCAATGAAAGGGGTTTTTGTTAAAGAAGAAAAAGAATTTATCACTAAAAAAGGGAAAAATGATATAAAATTCGTAGCAGTTGATGTTGAACCTGGTGTTAGTGTTTTATTAAATTATGTTACTGAGAAGTTAGTGTTTAATACAAAAGATCAAATTGTTGCCCCTGAAGAATAAATAAAAATAACTAATCAAGTTAGATGCCGCTTGCAAACGATTGAGGAGTTTTTGCAGGCTAGTAAACCCCATATTCTTATATGGGTTTTTATTTTCTCAATAATACATTAAATATGGCTGCACAATTATTAATCATCGCTTCATTCGGATTAGTTTCGCTAAGTATCTTATTTTATTTTTATTCCGAAAATCGTAAACAGAAAAAAAGACACTTACAAAAAGAAATGGGTTTAATCGAACAACTTGTCACGTGTGATAGACAACTTAAGAAAAGATAGAGTGGCCTTAGTAACTACGTTTTTTTACGATACAACCTTTCCGAGGCACTTATAATTCAGTCAGAAATTAAAATTTTGTAATTTAACTTGCTAACGGCCAATTCTTCGAAATAAAAAAAGCATTCTTTTCAGCAGTTCTATTGCTTGTTGTCTCTTTGGACTCAGCGCAAGAAACACAAAAATATATAGATAGTCTTCTTGGTATTTTTAGTACGGTTGCAGCCGATACTTCCAAGGTGAATCTCTATAAAAAATAGCAAGTCATTACAACGTAACGCACTTGGATAGCGCCAAAGCTTTTGCTGAGGGAGGAATTGATCTTTCAAGGCGATTGAAATACGCAAAGGGGAGTGGGAAAATTTGAACATTTTAGGGAACTACTTTGAACGAAAAACTGAATATGAATCCGCTCTTAAGTCCTATAATGAGACCTTAGATATTGTAAAGGCGAACCAAAGTACCAAAGGATTTGCCGTAGTGTTAAATAATATTGCAACGATACATATTAAGAAAGGCGAATACGATGAAGCACTAATCTTTATGTTTGATGCGTTGAAGGCAGAAGAGGAACTTGAAAACCAAAACGGAATTGCACAAGCGTATAACAATATTGGAGTGGCCTATTACTATCTTCAAAATTTTGATAAAACAACGCTCTATCTCACAAAAGCACTTGAAATTTAGGAGTCACTCGGTAATTTTGACGGTTTGATAAACGGTTATAATAATGTAGGTGCTATTCGCATCCATCAAGAAAAATACAAGGAGGCGATTAAGAATTATGAAAAAGCATTGTCCATAAGCACTAAGATCGATGACAAAATGAATCAGGCAGTCGAACTTAGTAATATTGGAATTTGCTGGACAAAGTTGAAGGATTATCCCAAAGCGGAAGAGCTTTATGATAGGTCATTTGCGCTTAGAGATGAAATAGGAGATATGGACGGCAAGGCAAACTCCCTAATAAATATGGGGGAGCTTTTTACGGGACAAAATAATTTTTCTAAAGCCGAAATATACCTAAATAAAGGTATAGAGATTGCCAATAAGAATGGCTTGAAAACAGTAAAAGAGGCTGGGTATAAAGGGCTTTCAAATCTTTTCGAAGCAAAAGGTGATTTTAGAAAATCGAATGGCTACTTAAAAGAGTATCTAGCGGTAAAAGACAGCATTCTTAATGAGAATAATGCACGTATTATTGCCGAAACGGAAACGAAATATGAAACGGAAAAGAAGGAGAAGGAGATACTAGAAGAGCGAGCTTTAGTTGCTGAGAAAGAACTGGAAGTAAAGTGTAAGAATACGATGCTCTATGGAAGTTTGAGTTTTGCGTTGTTACTAGGACTCTTAGGCTATTTATTTTATAGTCAACAACGTCTAAAGAATCGCCAGCTACAAAAGGAGGGTGAATTAAAAACAGCCTTGGCAAAGATCGAAACGCAGAACAAACTGCAAGAACAACGACTTCGTATTTCGAAAGATTTTCACGATAATATTGGTACTCAACTCACATTTATCATTTCCAGTTTGGACAATCTTAAATACGGGTTTAAGGATATGGGGGAACAGCTTTCAGGAAAGTTGTCGGGTATTAGTGGATTCACTTCCCAGACTATTTATGAGTTGCGTGATACTATTTGGGCGATAAATAAAGAGAACATCACTTTTGAAGATTTGCAGACGAGGATTTCAAATTTTATTGATCAGGCAAAGGTCGCTTCGGAGAAAACAAGTTTTTCTTTTGAGATTGCTTCTGAAGTGAATAAAGAACATATATTGACTTCTGTAGAAGGGATGAATAGCTATCGTGTTATTCAGGAAACGGTAAACAATGCCTTAAAATATTCCGAAGCTACAAAGATCGGCGTGAAGATTTCAGAACAAAATGAGACCATTTCCATCTCAATTAAGGATAACGGCAGGGGTTTTAATAAAAATGATGTAGAAACTGGCAACGGACTCGACAATATGAAGAAACGCGCTAGAGAATTGGGAGCAAATTTATCGATTAATTCATCTTCCGAAGAAGGAACATCTGTAGTCATGAATCTCAAAAAAGAAAAAAATAGGGCAACTGTCGTATTGATTTCTGAAAAGGATTTATTGACTTTTAGTGTCTTTAATTTAGAGAAACCTTTATGAGTTTAAAAATCGCCATTGTAGACGACAACAGTTTTTTGATCCACGCCATCAAAGAGAAGCTTTCCTTTTTTGGAGACATTTTTGAAAAACCAGCTACTTTTGGGGATAGCATTTCAATTGATCTATACTTGAAGTTAGTCAGGACAAAGAATCCTATTTTGATAAGCAATGTGCGAATTATTGAATATAAGTTGTCCAAACCTAAACCTGTAAGTGGGAAATAGTTGTCAAAGTTTTTTATTTTCTAATTGTGCTTTGGTTACAACCCAAAAGCCGTTTTCACTTTGTCTACATAATCTAGTTTCTCCCACGTAAAGGTTTCTACTTCTTTGGTAACGCTATCTCCTGTTGGAGAAGTAAAAGTTACATTTTTCATTTCAGAGGTTCTACCCATATGTCCGTAGGCAGCCGTTTCAGAGTAGATAGGGTTTCTAAGTTTTAGGCGTTGCTCGATAAAGTAAGGACGCATATCAAAAATGTTCTCTACAACCTTACTTATTTCACCATCTGTCATATTAATTTTTGCGGTACCGTAAGTCTCTACATTGATGCTGGTAGGTTTCGCCACTCCAATAGCATATGAAACTTGTACCAATACTTCTTTACACAATCCGGCAGCTACCAAGTTTTTGGCAATATGTCTTGTAGCATAAGCTCCGGAGCGGTCTACCTTCGAAGGGTCTTTTCCTGAAAAAGCACCACCACCATGAGCTCCTTTACCACCGTAAGTATCTACAATAATCTTTCTTCCAGTAAGTCCGGTATCTCCGTGAGGTCCTCCAATTACAAAGGTTCCCGTCGGGTTGATATGATAGGTGATATCATCGCTAAACAATGCTTGGATATTGGCTGGTAATTTTGCTTTTACCCTAGGAATTAAAATAGAAACGATGTCTTTTTTAATTCGGTCTAGCATTACATCGTCACTCTCATCAAAATCATCGTGCTGCGTAGAAACAACAATCGCATCAATACGTTGTGGAAGATTATCATCACTATATTCAATCGTTACTTGCGATTTAGAATCTGGACGTAAATATGGAATTTCGTTTCCTTCCCGTCTTAATTGGGCAAGTTCGATAAGAAGTCTATGAGAAAGTTCTAAAGCTAACGGCATATAGTTTTCAGTTTCATCGGTAGCATATCCAAACATCATTCCTTGATCCCCTGCTCCTTGCTCTTCCTTATTCGCTCTATCTACTCCTTGGTTGATATCTGGTGACTGCTCGTGAATGGCTGAAAAGACACCACAAGAACTTCCGTCGAACATATATTCACTCTTAGTATAACCAATTTTATTGATTACGTCTCTTGCAATTTTTTGAACGTCTAAATAGGTATCGCTCTTAACTTCACCGGCTAATACAACCTGACCTGTAGTAACTAGCGTTTCGCAAGCTACTTTCGATTCTGGATCGAAGGCTAAGAAATTATCAATTAACGCGTCACTAATTTGATCTGCAACTTTATCTGGGTGTCCTTCAGAAACACTTTCCGAAGTAAATAAATACGCCATAAAAATGGTTTTAAAAATTAAATGATGAGGTCGATTTGACGAGAAAGTCGAAGGAAGTTTACACTGCCCTTTAGCATTTTTTATGGAGGTTGCAATCAGTCAAATCTTTCCTCTAATTATTCTGCTGCAAAAGTAAAAAAATAAAGTGAATGGAAATTTTATTTGAAGTTTTTTCGATAAAAATTTGGATACTAACTTTTTATGAACGAATATTTGCAGGTATAAATGAACAAGCAAGTTTTAAATATTGTCTCTATTCAAGTCATTGCAATTATTCTGCAACGATAGGGACGGTATATTAAAAATTCAAATATTTTTTAAAGCCTTCCCTTATCGGAAGGCTTTTTTTATTGAAACAAGTTTAAAAACGAAAATGAAAAGTATACAAGTCATTAGTATCGTGATTGTCATTATTAACTCCACCTAGGGTTGGTACAGATACTTTTGTGATAACATAAAAGCCTGTGTCGACCGACGCAGGCTTTTTTATTGCAAGAATCTACACCCTTGAGTATAACAGAAAACTTATTATAATAGGTTGGTTTTCAGTTAAATAAATCAAAAACATGTGTTATGAACTTAAACTGTAAAGTCAAAACTGAAGTGCATACAGAATGCAAAAAATTAATTTCGAATAATAAATCAAAACCAATGTATTACAATCAAGATACCTTAGTTTTTTTGGATGCTTCCTGGATAAAGGCTTCAGAAGCGACTACCAGCCTATATGGACAAACGCTGCATTATGGAAATGGGGTCTTTGAAGGTATTCGTGCATATGCAACTTCAGACGGTCCTCAGATTTTCAAGGCGAAAGAACATTTTGAGCGTTTAAAATATTCGGCTAAGGTAATGCATATCCCTTTTAACTATACAGTTGAAGAACTCATCGAGTTGAGTTATGATTTGCTTCAAAAAAATAAGTTGGAGGATGCATACATCAGACCTTTAGTTTATCAGGGAGAGAATATGAGTTTAGGCCCTGCTAGTGAATCTCACTTATTACTTTGTGCGTGGGAATGGGGAAAATTCTTAGGTGATAATCAAATTAGAGTAATGACTTCCAGTTATCAACGCCCCAATCCAAAGGCAACACATATTCAAGCTAAGGTGGTAGGTCATTATACAAATTCAATTCTTGCCTCTACCGAAGCGAAAGCGGCTGGATATGATGAAGCTCTGCTATTGGACGCACAGGGGTTCGTTGCCGAAGGTCCTGGAGCTAATTTTTTCTATGAAAAAAATGGCGCACTTTATACATGCCCGCTGGGAAATATACTTTCAGGAATTACACGTCAGACCATTTTTGAATTAGCAAAAGAGCTGGATTTGACCATTATTGAAAAGTCTTTTATTCCAACCGATGTGTATAAAGCAGACGGTGCTTTTTTTACAGGTACAGCGGCAGAAGTGGCACCTATTAAATCACTTGACGACCATACTTTCAACAAACCTTGGGAAGAGACTATAGGCTACAAACTTTCACACCACTATCAAGATTTGGTAAGATCTTATGCTATTAATTTTTTTGAAACCTCTTCTAATGGAACTAAATAAATACAGTAAAACGGTTACCCAAGATCCAACACAGCCAGCTGCGCAAGCCATGTTGCATGCTATTGGATTAACTAGGGATGATTTCTTAAAGCCTTTGGTTGGAATTGCCAGTACAGGGTATGAGGGAAACCCTTGCAATATGCACCTTAATGACTTGGCAAAGCTAGTTAAAGAAGGTACTAAAAATGAAGATGTTGTAGGGCTTATTTTCAATACTATTGGTGTGAGCGATGGAATTTCTATGGGTACCCCCGGAATGCGTTACTCCTTGCCTTCACGAGATATAATTGCAGATTCTATGGAGACTGTGGTGCAAGCAATGAGCTATGATGGGCTTATCACGGTCGTGGGCTGTGACAAAAACATGCCTGGGGCTTTAATAGCAATGATTCGATTGAATCGCCCCTCCATTTTAGTGTATGGAGGAACTATAGATTCGGGTTGTTATAAAGATAAAAAGCTCGATGTGGTTTCTGCCTTTGAGGCTTGGGGTAGCAAGGTTGCAGGTACAATGACAGAAGTTGAGTATCAAAATATTGTTGAGAAAGCTTGCCCAGGTGCAGGAGCTTGTGGTGGAATGTATACTGCAAACACCATGGCTTCTGCGATTGAGGCTTTGGGGATGACGCTGCCATTTAATGCTTCAAATCCAGCGTTGAGTGATTTCAAAAAAGAAGAGTCGGTAAGGGCAGGTGAGGCCATTAAGTTGTTACTAGAAAAAGATATTAAACCTTCAGATATTATTACCCGTAAATCTCTGGAGAATGCCATTCGGTTAATTACAATTCTTGGTGGCTCTACCAATGCGGTACTTCACTTTTTGGCAATTGCCAGAGCCGCCGATATTGATTTCAGTTTAAAAGATTTTCAGAAGATTAGTGATACTACCCCCTTTTTAGCGGATTTAAAACCTTCTGGAGAATATTTAATGGAAGATGTACATGCAGTGGGAGGGATTCCAGCGGTTTTAAAATATTTACTTCGGAAAGGATTATTGCACGGAGAATGTTTAACTGTGACAGGAAAAACGTTAGCTGAAAATTTATTAGACGTATCCGATTTAGCTCAAGGGCAAAAAGTAATAAGGGCTGTCGAATACCCAATTAAAGTCACTGGACATTTACGAATGCTCTACGGTAATCTGGCTCCTGAGGGGAGTGTTGCAAAAATAACAGGGAAAGAAGGGCTTCGATTTCGTGGAAAAGCAAAGGTTTTTGAAGGGGAATACAATGCTAATGATGGCATTAGAGATGGTAAAGTTGAAAAAGGAGATGTAGTAGTCATTCGCTACGAAGGCCCAAAAGGAGGTCCCGGAATGCCAGAAATGCTAAAGCCAACGGCTGCTATCATGGGTGCTGGATTGGGGGGTGATGTCGCACTTATTACGGACGGTCGCTTTTCAGGTGGGACGCACGGATTTGTAGTAGGACATATCACTCCTGAAGCACAAGATGGAGGGGTCATAGCGCTTGTAAAAGATGATGACGTCATTACGATTGATGCAAAAACAAACAGAATAGAACTAGAAGTTTCAGAAGAGGAATTGGAAAAAAGAAAACGACAATGGACAAGGCCCGCCTTAAAATTTAAGCGGGGCGTATTGTACAAATATGCGAAAACAGTTTCATCGGCTTCTGAGGGATGCGTAACTGATGAATTTTAATAGGATGTTTTTCTAAGTTTATCCGTCATAAATAACAAGAAGAAGGGGTTTTAAAAAAAGTATAAAAACTTGAAATATGGAAACACAAGTATTGCTTAAGAAAAAAAAGGTAACACAAGATACTGAACGAATTACTGGCTGCGAGGCTATTGTGAGGTGTTTGCTTGCCGAAGGAGTGGATGTCCTTTATGGATATCCTGGAGGCGCCATAATGCCTGTATACGATGAGTTATTTAAATACAAAGATAAAATCCATCATGTGCTAACACGGCACGAACAAGGGGCAACTCATTCGGCACAAGGGTATGCAAGAATTTCTGGGAGGGTTGGTGTGGCAATTGCTACCTCAGGGCCAGGGGCTACGAACTTAATTACGGGTATTGCAGATGCTCAAATAGATTCTACACCTATGGTTTGTATTACAGGCCAGGTAGCATCTCATTTGCTAGGTAGTGATGCGTTTCAAGAGACTGATATTGTTGGTATTTCAACACCAGTAACTAAATGGAATCATCAAATAACGAAGGCTTCAGAAATTCCTGAGGTAATGGCCAAGGCATTCTATTTGGCAAAGAGTGGACGTCCGGGGCCTGTTTTAATTGATATTACAAAAGATGCTCAACTCGAAGAGTTCGATTTTGTGTACGAAGAATGTACTGGGGTTAGAAGTTACAATCCGGTGCCCAAAACAGATCCTAATTCACTGCTAAGAGCAGCACAATTGATTAACACTGCAAAGAAACCAATGGTTGTTTGGGGACAAGGAGTTATTTTAAGTGAGGCTGAAGAACAATTAAAAACAGTAATTGAAAAAGCAGGAATTCCTTCTGCTTGGACTATTTTAGGAGCTTCCGCTATTCCAACTTCCCATCCATTAAATGTTGGAATGGTAGGAATGCACGGAAATTACGCACCCAATGTATTGACCAACGAATGTGATGTTTTGATTGCTATTGGAATGCGTTTCGATGATCGAGTGACGGGAAATTTGAACACCTATGCGAAGCAAGCTAAGGTTATTCATTTTGAGATTGATCCTTCCGAAATTGATAAAAACGTAAGAGCGGACATCCCCGTCTTAGGTGATGCAAAGGCAAGTCTAACGGCATTACTTCCAATGCTAAAATCGAATACGCATCCAGATTGGCTTGAGAGATTTAAGACTTTATACGCTATTGAGTTTAATAAGGTAATACGCCCGGATATATTTCCAACCAAAGAAGGGCTTACTATGGGTGAGGTGATAAGAGAGATTAATGTCCAGTCCAAAGGAGATGCGGCTATTGTAAGTGATGTGGGGCAGCATCAAATGATTACGTGTAGATATGCAGAATTTAATAAGACAAAGAGCAATATTACTTCTGGAGGTTTGGGGACAATGGGTTTTGCCCTACCTGCGGCTATTGGCGCAAAAATGGCGGCTCCAGATAGAGATGTTATTGTTATCGCTGGAGATGGTGGCTATCAAATGACGATTCAGGAATTGGGAACTATTTTTCAGACAAAGGTTCCCGTAAAAATAGTAGTACTTAACAATGAGTTTTTAGGAATGGTACGTCAATGGCAACAGCTGTTTTTTGATAAGCGTTACGCCTCAACCGAAATGACGAATCCAGATTTTGTGTCCATTGCAAAAGGATATTCAATCTCTGCACAAAAAGTAACAAAGCGGGAGGAGTTAGAGAGTGCTATTTCTGAAATGATGGCGTGTAAGGATGCGTACTTCCTTGAAGTTTGTGTAGAAAAAGAAGATAATGTATTCCCAATGATTCCTACGGGCGCGTCGGTTTCAGATATAAGATTAGAATAATATGAAAAATACAACCCAATTATATACGGTTTCGGTATACACCGAAAATAATATAGGTTTACTCAATCGGTTATCAGCAATATTTCAGCGGAGACATATCAACGTGGAGAGTTTGAATACTTCGGTTTCAGAAATTGAAGGGGTTTCCCGATTTACCATTGTGATCAATGTTACAGAGTTACAGATAAAGAAAATAATCGGACAGATTGAAAAGCAGGTCGAGGTAATAAAGGCATACTTTCATAAGGACGAAGATACTATTTATCAGGAATCTTGCTTGTTTAAAATTAAAAGTGACTTGCTATTCGAAGATTTTCAGATTCAGAATATAATCAAAGAAAGTAACGCTCGAATTGTAACAGTAAATAAGGATTTTTTTGTCCTTGAGAAATCCGGTAAAAGAAAGGAAATCGAACTGTTGTATAGTGAGTTAAAAAGATTTGGAATAATGCAGTTCGTCCACTCTGGCCGCATTGCTGTGACAAGAGATGAGTTAAAAATATCAACATTAATAAAGGCATTTAACGCCTAAAACTAAAGATCATGGAAAATTATTTTAATGGATTATCACTTAGAGAAAAATTAGACCAGCTGGGTAGGTGTCGTTTTATGGAAGCTTCGGAATTTGATAACGGAATTAAAGCTCTTTATGGTAAGAAGATCGTCATTGTAGGTTGTGGTGCGCAAGGGCTCAATCAGGGATTGAATATGAGAGATTCGGGCTTGGATATATCATATGCCTTGAGGAAGGAAGCCATTTCTCAAAAAAGAGAATCTTTTCAGAATGCAGTTAAAAATGAATTTCAAGTTAGCACCTTTGAAGAACTAATACCTACTGCGGACTTGGTCTGTAATTTAACTCCTGATAAACAGCATACGAAGGTGGTAAAAGTCGTAGTGCCTCTAATGAAAAAGGGCGCGACCTTGGCCTATTCTCACGGCTTCAATATTATAGAAGAAGGGATGCAAATTCGGAAAGACCTGACAGTGATCATGGTCGCTCCAAAATGTCCAGGAACGGAAGTAAGGGAAGAATATAAAAGAGGCTTTGGAGTACCCACTTTAATTGCGGTACATCCCGAGAACGACCCTAAAGACGGGGGGTTGGAACAAGCTAAGGCTTATGCAGTGGCTACAGGAGGACATAGAGCTGGCGTCCTAGAATCTTCTTTCACAGCCGAAGTAAAAAGCGATTTAATGGGGGAGCAAACAATTCTTTGTGGAGTCCTTCAAACTGGGTCGATTTTGGCCTTTGATAAAATGATTTCTGAAGGAATAGATGCTGGATATGCCGCAAAACTTATTCAATATGGATGGGAGACAATTACTGAAGCATTAAAGCATGGTGGGATCACTAATATGATGGATCGATTATCCAATCCAGCAAAGCTAAAGGCATTTCAAATGGCTGCTGAGTTAAAAGAGCTATTGAGACCATTATTCCAAAAACATATGGATGATATTATGTCTGGACATTTCTCAAGTACAATGATGGAAGATTGGGCAAATGATGATAAAAACCTACTCGAATGGAGAGCGAAAACTGCTGAGACAGCTTTTGAAAAAACGGGCATTACAACTGAATATATTTTGGAGCAAGAATATTTTGATCATGGAACTTTATTAGTCGCGTTTGTTAAATCTGGCGTTGAATTAGCCTTTGAAACAATGACCGAAGCTGGTATTATTGAAGAGTCTGCCTATTACGAATCCCTTCATGAAACTCCGTTAATAGCAAACACCATTGCTAGAAAAAAGTTATACGAAATGAATCGAATTATCTCCGATACCGCGGAATATGGTTGTTACCTATTCGATCATTCTTGTAAGCCTTTATTACAAGATTTTATGAAATCTGTTTCCATTGAGGTTATTGGAACATCGGTTAGCGATTCAAATCAAATCGATAATCGGGAGCTCATTGAAATAAATGCTGCGATTAGAAACCATCCTGTAGAGGTTGTGGGGGCTAGACTTCGGGAAGCTATGATCGCAATGAAACAAATAAAAGAGGAATTCAAACCTTCATTTTCTTTGGTCTAATCAATGGATACGAAAACCACTTATTTTCCAACATTACAATGCATAAAGATGGCTTCTAGTGCATTAAAAAATGTTGCCATTGTTACACCGTTAATGAAAAGTCTTTCTTATTCTAAATACTTCAGTTCTAGTATTTTGTTGAAGAGAGAAGATTTGCAACAAGTTCGATCGTATAAAATTCGTGGAGCATATAATAAGATAAGTTCATTATCTCCAATCGAACTGAAGAGTGGGGTTGTATGTGCCAGTGCTGGAAACCACGCCCAAGGAGTTGCGTATGCCTGTGCGAAATTGGAGGTAAAAGGGCATATTTATATGCCACTTCCAACACCAAAACAAAAAGTGGAGCAGGTTAGAATGTTCGGTGGAAAGTTTGTCGAAATTGTATTGATAGGTGATACCTATGACGATGCTTATACAGAAGCGATTCAAGCCTGTGATAACAAAGGTGCTAATTTTGTGCATCCCTTTGATGATGAGAAAATTATTGAAGGACAGGCGACTGTTGGTTTAGAGATTTTGGAACAAGCTGAAGCACCAATTGATTATGTTTTCGTTCCTGTTGGAGGTGGTGGTTTAGCTTCTGGAGTAAGCGCTGTGTTTCAGATTTTATCGCCTGAAACCAAGATTATTGGTGTAGAACCTGAAGGTGCGCCGGCAATGAAAAATTCTATTGAGCGAAATTTGAACACCTCGTTGAGCGAATTAGATAGTTTCGTTGATGGGGCTGCAGTAAAGAGAGTTGGAGAACGCAATTTTAAGATTTGCAAGGATCTCCTTTATGATGTAATTACAGTCCCAGAAGGTTTGGTTTGCCAAACAATACTTGATTTATATAACAAAGAAGCAATTGTGGTTGAGCCGGCTGGAGCTTTAACCTTAGCGGCTCTAAAGATTTATTCTGAAAGCATAATGGAGAAAAACGTTGTATGTGTTGTTAGTGGAAGCAATAATGATATCACTAGAACTGCTGAAATTAAAGAAAGAGCCTTGTTGTACGCAAATCTCAAGCATTATTTTATTGTAAAGTTTCCTCAACGTGTAGGAGCTTTACGCCAGTTTTTAATGGAGGTGTTAGGTCCAAATGATGATATTACACATTTTGAATATACAAAGAAAACCAGCAGAGAAAATGGAGCCGCTATTGTAGGACTAGAGTTGCGATCTCCAGCTGATTTGCATCCGTTGATACAAAGAATGAAGGATCAGAATTACTTTGAAGATTACCTAAATGATAAACCCGAATTGTTTCAGTTCTTCGTGTAATTTTTTTTTAAAACATTTGGTTTATTAGAATATAATGACAACATTTGTGCAACTATGATAACAATTTCAACAATTACCTCTACAACGACTGGCCCAAAAGGCTAGCGGGAAGGTATTGTTGTATATATAATTAATATAAAAGCCTTCCCAAATGGGAAGGCTTTTTTTATACAATTACTTTAAAGATGAAAGTTTTAAAATTTGGAGGAACCTCGGTAGCGAATGCTCAAAATATTGAGAAGGTTGTTGCGATCCTAAAAGGTGAAATTAAGAAAGGAAGAATTATTGCTGTTGTTTCAGCCTTCGGTGGTGTAACTGATTCTTTGGAGCGGGTGGGAGAGTTGGCTAATCGCAAGAATGTGGCCTATCTAGAGATGTATCAGGATATAGCAAACCTTCACGATAAAGTAGCCCAAGAATTAGGATTGAATAACACTGTGATTGATGCGCTTCAGTATAAATTGAGCGAATTAAAAAGTATACTCGAAGGAATTTATCTTATTAATGAGTTTTCCAATAAAACGAAAGATAAAGTCCTTGGTTTTGGAGAGTTACTATCTTCTTTTATTATTTCTGAAAGTATAAAATTAAAAATTCCTGAAACGCAATTAAAGGATAGTCGTGAGCTCATTATAACCGATTCTAATTTTATAGAAACTCAACTGCTGTTAGAACAAACCGAAAAGAATATCAAGTCATTTTTTGATTCCCATAGTTCGAAATTAACTGTGATGCCTGGTTTTGTTGCTAGGAGTGAATCAGGTGAAGCTACTACTTTAGGTAGAGGAGGGTCAGACTTTACGGCGTCCATAATTGCAGCCGTATTGGATGTTGAGGTTCTAGAAATCTGGACAGATGTTAGTGGTATGTATACAGCTAATCCAAAAATGGTGAAGCAGGCATTTCCTATTAAGGAATTATCATATCAAGAGGCGATGGAACTATCACATTTTGGAGCTAAAGTCCTGTACCCTCCAACAATACGACCTGTATTGGAAAAGGGAATTCCAATAAAAATTAGAAACACCTTTGCGCCAGATGATATTGGAACATTAGTGCATAAAGAAAGAACTATTAATGGAGATCCTATAAAGGGAATAAGTCACCTATCTAATATCTCGCTCCTTACACTAGAAGGAAATGGTATGGTAGGAGTTCCAGGGATATCAAAGCGGTTATTCGAAGCACTTTCACTTAAAAAAATAAATGTAATCTTAATTACACAGGCATCCTCTGAGCATTCTATTTGTGTCGTTATAAAAGAGGAGGATGCAAGTGATGCAAAAGAGACAGTGGATGTAGCATTTGCCTATGAAATAACCTTGGGGAAGATAGACCCGGTTACTATCGAAGAACGACTAGCTATTATTGCTGTGATTGGAGATGGAATCAAAAACCATCAAGGAGTAAGTGGGAAAATGTTTAGCTCTTTAGGAAAAAACAATGTAAACATTCGCGCCATTGCACAAGGAGCCAGTGAACGAAATATCTCAGCGGTAATTGCGCATAAGGACGTTAAAAAAGCACTTAATATCTTACATTATCGTTTCTTCGAAAGGCAAGTGAAAACCCTTAACGTGTTTGTCGTTGGAGTAGGGAATGTTGGAGCTAGATTGATTTCACAAATCAAACAGCAGCAAGAATATCTTTATGAGAATCTGTTTATAAATTTACGCGTTGTTGGATTGAGTAACTCTCGAAAAATGATTTTTAATGATGAAGGAATTGATCTTTCTAATTGGCAAGAGACCCTTAAAAATGGGATTATTAGGGAGGGAGATAATTGGTTTAGTACTGTTAAGGATTTGAATTTGCGAAACAGTATTTTTATAGACGTTACTGCAAATGCCGATGTGGCTTCTAGTTATAGCCGCTATTTAAAAGAAAGTATAGCAGTTGTAGCTTGTAATAAAATTGCTTGCTCTTCTCAATTCGATAAATACCAGGAGTTAAAGCGGTTATCGAGAAAATATAACGCTCCTTTTTTGTTCGAGACTAATGTAGGTGCAGGCTTACCAATTATTAATAGTTTGAATAATTTAATTAACTCTGGAGATCGGGTAACTTCAATTAAAGCTGTATTATCTGGGAGTCTTAACTTTATATTTAATAACTTCAATGATGAAAATTCCTTTTATGATGTGGTAATGCAGGCAGGTGAGGATGGTTATACAGAACCGGATCCTAGAATTGATTTGAGTGGTGTGGATGTAGCTAGAAAAATACTGATTTTAGCCCGTGAAAGCGGTTATGAATTGGATATGGAGGATATTGAAAATATATCCTTCTTGCCAGAGACTTTAGTAAAAGTTACTACTGTTTCAGAGTTTTTAGATTCTCTGAAAAATGAATCTACTTATTTTGATAATCTTTATAAAAAGGCAAAAGAAAAAGATTGCCAACTCAAATATGTAGCTGAATTTAATAATGGTAAGGCGAAGGTTAACCTCCAGGAAATTGAAAAGAATGACCCATTTTATAACCTGCAAGGGAAAGATAACATTGTGCTGTTTTATACTGAAAGATATATCGATCAACCTTTAATTATTAAAGGGGCTGGCGCTGGAGCAGGTGTAACAGCATCTGGTTTATTTGGGGATATTATACGCTTAGGAAATAAATAATCATGAAGGATATAAAAATATTTGCCCCTGCTACTGTTGCCAATGTTTCTTGTGGTTTTGATGCCATGGGATTTGCATTAGACAATCTTGGGGATACTATGATTTTTCGGAAGAATAAGGATCGAAGTATTCGAATTAACAAAATTGAGGGAGCAAAACTTCCTTTTGATATATATAAAAATGCTTCTGGCTATGTGGCTAAAAAAATGTTAGTTGACGCGGAAGCGAATTTTGGAATTGATATAGAGATTTATAAAAAATACAAACCTGGAAGTGGTTTGGGCAGTAGTGCAGCCAGTAGTAGTGGAACAGCTTTTGCCATTAATGAATTGCTAGACAGAAAATACACACAGCTAGAATTAGTGAAATATGCAATGTTAGGTGAAGAAGTTGCCTGTGGTTCTCAGATTGCAGATAATGTTGCCGCAGCTTTATATGGCGGTTTTATACTTGTTCGAAGTTATAGCCCCTTGGATATTATTTCTATTCCCACCCCAGCTGAGTTATATGTAACAGTTATCCACCCTCAAATTATGGTGAAAACCTTGGATGGACGAAATGTATTGCCTAAAAAAGTAAAACTCAAAAAAGCAATAAAACAATGGGCTAATCTAGGTGGATTGGTTAGTGGATTATGCTTAAATGATTATGATTTGATAGCTCGTTCAATAGAGGATGTAATAGCAGAGCCTGTTCGTAAATTATTTATTCCCCATTTCGATTTGGTTAAGGAGAGTGTCACTGATTGCGGTGGATTAGCAGCGGGAATATCAGGGTCTGGACCTTCAATTTTTGCTTTGTCTAAAGGGCAAGAACAGGCTCAAAAAGTAAAGGAAGCAATGAATAAGGTGTATCAGGATAAAGGAATTGAATATAATCTGTACGTTTCAAAAATAGGAATGGAAGGCGTGCGAACATTATAATTATGAAATATTTTAGTTTATATAGAAATTCACCTGAAGTTTCATTTAAAGAAGCGGTGATAAAGGGATTAGCTCCTGACAAAGGGTTGTATTATCCTTCCGAAATATCAAAATTACCTGTTAATTTTTTTCGACGGATAGAAGGGCTGGAAAATGAAACTATTGCCTATGAGGTGATTAAACAATTTATAGGAGATGAAATTCCTGAAAATAATTTAAAACAGATTATAACTGAGGTATTGTCTTTTGAATTTCCGTTGGTGGAACTCGATACACGAATATCATCTTTGGAATTATATCATGGTCCAACATTAGCTTTTAAAGATGTGGGAGCCCGCTTCATGGCTCGCTGTCTTGGATATTTTAATAGTAAAATGGTTACCAAAGAAGAGGTAACCGTTTTAGTAGCTACGTCTGGAGATACCGGTGGCGCCGTAGCAAATGGCTTTTATGAGGTGGAAGGTGTAGATGTAGTGATTCTCTATCCAAGTGGAAAAGTTAGCGATATACAAGAAAAGCAATTAACTACCCTTGGCAAGAATATTAGAGCGATAGAGGTGGATGGAACATTTGATGATTGTCAAACCATGGTGAAGCGTGCCTTTTCAGATCAGGATTTTGATGGAAAGCGCAATCTAACCTCTGCTAATTCTATTAATGTGTCCCGATGGTTACCGCAGATGTTTTACTACTTTTTTGCTTACAAACAACTAAAATCGAAAGGTAAAGAGTTGGTGTTTTCCGTACCTAGTGGTAACTTCGGAAATATCTGCGCTGGGATGATGGCTCAAAAGTTGGGGTTACCTGTCAATCATTTTGTAACTGGAACCAATATCAATAACATAGTTCCAGAATATCTTAAAACAGGGAGCTATCTTCCTAAACCATCCAAAGCAACCATTAGCAATGCAATGGATGTAGGAGCTCCAAGTAATTTTATTCGTATTCAAGAATTGTATGGAAATGATTTATTAGAATTACGTAAGAATCTGTCTGGATATAGCTATACCGATACCGAAACTATTGATGCAATGCAATACCTTTTTAATGAAAAGAATTACATCGCAGACCCACACGGTGCTATAGGTTATCTGGCGCTAGAGAAATATTTAAGGGGTAAGTCCAATCTAGAAGGTGTATTTTTAGAAACAGCGCATCCCGTGAAATTTCAAGATGTGATTCCTTCGGAAATTTCAGAAAAAATCACTATTCCTGAAAGTATAAAAAAAATATTAAATAAAGAAAAGAAGGTCAAGAAACTCTCCACTTATGAAGCGTTGAAAGCCTATTTATTATCATAAAAAGAGAAAGATGAATATTGCCATTATAGGAGTTGGAAATTTAGGATTATCCATAGCTAAAGGGTTGTTATCCAGCAACATGATTACTTCGTTGTATTTAACAAAACGAAATATTAATAGACTAGAAGGATTAAAATCTGGAAAAAAAGTAATTATTACTAGCGATAACGGGCTTGCAATAAAAAATTCAGACATTATCATTTTTGCGGTACAACCCAATCATTTAACTGCGGTACTGGGAAAAAACAGAGAGTTTATCACCACCAAGCATACCTTAATTTCTACGATTACGGGTTTTTCTATTGAAAAGATAGAAACTATTATAGGCGATAGATTTTCTATTATTCGCGCAATGCCTAATACAGCTATTGCGGTAGGAGCATCTATGACTTGTTTGTGCAGTAACAATAAAGCACTATTAAAATTAAACCAGGCAAGAAAAATTTTCGATACTCTTGGAACCACCTTAGTCATTCCTGAAAAACAAATGCAAGCCGCAACCGTTATTTGTGCTAGTGGTATTGCTTTTTGGATGCGTCTTATTAGAGCAAGTACTCAGGCAGCGATACAGTTAGGATTTGATGCTGGAGAAGCACAAACTTTAGCCATGCATACTTGCGAAGGTGCTGCCAAACTGTTAATTGCCTCAGGCAATCATCCAGAACAAGAAATCGATCGAGTAACAACACCAAAAGGTTGTACTATAGAAGGTCTCAATGAAATGGAGCATAAAGGATTGAGCTCGTCCTTAATACAAGGAATGGTGACTTCATTTAAAAAGATTAACGAGATAAAAGAACTGTAAAAAATGATAAATCAAGAGTTTCCATTTGCTTCATCTTACTTAGCTTAATAATTATAAGTTGTTTGTATTTACTTTTTCTGTTTAAATAATAGTACTCTGTCCTAAACTTACGTTAGTGAAGTTTACATTACTATCTTCAGGATTTGAAATAAAATCCTCAATGAAATCACCTACTTGATTTGTTGAAATATCGAAATTGTTTTCATTAAGGTCTGGCGTAGTAATATTTAACTCCAAAGATTTCTCAACAGCTTCTCTAATATGGTTTGCTTCTTGGTTTAACTGAAAGTGATCTAGTAACATTGCGGCCGACAAAATAGACGCTATTGGATTGGCAATTCCCTTATTTATAGCTTCTGGGAAGGATCCATGGATAGGTTCGAAAAGTGCATGTTTTTCGCCCAAGGAAGCTGAAGCTAACAACCCAATAGAGCCTCCAATAACGCTGGCTTCATCACTAATAATGTCTCCAAACATATTTTCTGTTAGAATGACGTCAAATTGCTTCGGATTTAAAATGAGCTGCATAGCTGCATTGTCTACAAAAAGGTAATTAAGGGTTATTTCAGGGTATTGTATTCCAATTTCTGTGACTACCTTTCTCCAGAGGCGAGAGCTTTCCAAAACGTTGGCTTTATCAACCAGAGTAACTTTTTTCTGTCTTGATTGCGCTGCCTTAAAAGCTAGATGAGTTATTCTTTCTATTTCATGTCTGGAATATTCACATAAATCTGAAGCCAAATCTCCATCCTCGCTTAGTTTCTTTTCGCCAAAATAGATGCCACCTGTAAGCTCACGGTAAATACTAATATCCGTACCTTTAATGTTTTCACGTCTTAAAGGAGATTTATCCAATGTGCTTTCATACGCTTTTACCGGACGAACATTTGCAAACAATCCTAGCGCTTTTCGCAGATGAAGTAATCCTTGTTCAGGACGTACCTCTAGCGATGGATCATTGTCATACTTTGGATGCCCAATTGCGCCAAATAGAATTGCATCGCTAGCCTTACATAAATCCAAGGTCTGTTCTGGCAGTGGGTTACCAAATTCATTAATCGCGGTTGCACCGACGGACGCCTTTTTAAAATTGAAACTGTGGTTGAATTCTAAGGCAATCGCTTTTAAAACTTTTACGGCTTGCTCTATTACTTCTGGGCCAATTCCATCACCTGGTAATACTGCTATATTTAATTTCATAATTTTTAGGGTCTAGACAATTCAAATTGTTTTATCATTTCTTTTTTGCTTATTAAATAGTCAATGTCATCATAACCTTCTATCAGGCACCTCTTTTTATAAGAATCTATTTCAAAGAATTCAGCTAAGCCAGTATCTTTTACTGAAATTGATTGTGCTTCAAGGTCAATTTCAATTTCAGTTTTTGAATTCTTAATAATGAGAGTCATTAATTCTTTCAGAAATACTTCGGAAACTTGCACTGGTAACAAACCGTTATTTAATGAATTCCCTTTGAATATATCAGCAAAAAAACTCGAAACGATAACCTTGAAACCATAACCGTTTAATGCCCAAGCGGCGTGCTCTCTGCTAGACCCACAGCCAAAGTTGTTTCCTGCTACCAGGATGCTTCCGGTATATTTTTCAGAATTCATAACAAAAGAATCGTTTGCATCTCCATTTTTATCGAATCGCCAATCTCGAAATAGGTTTTCACCAAACCCATTTTTATCGGTAGCTTTTAGAAACCTTGCAGGTATAATTTGATCCGTATCAACATTTTCAATGTCTAATGGAACCGCCGTACTTTGTAAAAACTTAAATTTTTCCATTAGTTGCGTGTTTTGAAAAGGTCAATGATTTTGCCTTCTATTGCCGTTGCTGCAGCAACTAGAGGACCTGAAAGGATGGTGCGAGCTCCTTGACCTTGTCTGCCTTCAAAGTTCCTGTTCGAAGTAGACACACAATATTCTCCTTGTGGGATTTTATCATCGTTCATTGCCAGACAAGCAGAGCATCCAGGTTGTCGTAATTTGAAACCGGCAGCATCAAAAATGTGTTTTAGGCCTTCATCAATAATTTGAGATGCTACAAGCCTACTTCCAGGCACGAGCCAAGCAGTCACATTATCAGCTTTTTTCTTTCCTTTTACATAATTTGCCGCGATTCTAAAATCTTCAATTCTGGAATTGGTGCAACTCCCAATAAAGACATAATTAATAGGTTTGCCTATAAGTGATTCTCCTTGCTGGAATCCCATATACGCCAATGACTTCTGAAATGAAGCGTCATTGACTTTTGGGATTTTTTCTGAAACCTTAATTCCCATACCTGGATTCGTTCCGTAGGTAATCATGGGTTCTATATCTGATGCATCGAAAAAATATTCTTTATCAAAAACAGCTCCTTCATCTGAAGCTAATGTTTTCCAATTATTAATTTTTTTATCAAATACAGACTCTTTAGGGGCAAATTCTCTTCCTTTTAAATAATTAAACGTGGTTTCATCTGGTGCTACCATACCACCTCGCGCACCCATCTCTATACTCATATTGCAAACCGTCATTCTTCCTTCCATAGACATATTCCTAAATACATCTCCAGCGTATTCACAGAAGTATCCCGTTCCAGCATTTGTCCCCAATTTCGAGATGATATATAGAATCACGTCTTTGGGCAACGCTCCATTTTTTAATTTTCCATTGACAGTAATTCTCAAGCTTTTCGGCTTTGATAATAGCAAACATTGACTTGCAAAAACTTGCGCTACTTGACTAGTTCCAATTCCAAAAGCGATTGCTCCAAAAGCGCCATGTGTAGAGGTATGGCTGTCACCACAAACGATCGTCATTCCAGGTTGTGTTATACCAAGTTCAGGAGATATTACGTGAACTATACCATTGTATTTATGTCCCAAATCGTATAGTGTAATTCCATTTTTATCACAATTAATTGATAGTTGATTCAATTGATTACGAGAAAGCTCATCTTTTATGGGTAGGTGCTGATTAATAGTAGGCGTGTTATGATCTGCGGTTGCCATAACTTGCTTTGGTCGGAAAATTGGAATAGCTCGTTCTTCTAATTCATTAAAGGCTTGAGGACTGGTCACTTCGTGAATGAGGTGTTGGTCTATATAAAGGATTTGTGGTCCATCTTCTATCGTATCTATTACGTGGGAATCCCATACTTTATCGAATAATGTTTTTGTCATTAGGCTGAAATTATTTGGTGGTAACTGTTACTTTTCTCAATAATCTCGTGGATATCATTATCTTTTATTTCTTTTTTTCGGTCTGCAAAATCCAGAAAAACTGAATAAACATCGTCCAACTGAAGTTTGGTTAGTTCATAACCCGCCTTTTTGGCTCTATAGGCCAACGCAGCTCTGCCACTTCTAGCGGTTAGTACAATAGCAGATTCTGTCACACCAACATCTTTTGGATTAATTATTTCGTAGGTTTCTCGATTTTTTATAACGCCGTCTTGATGTATTCCAGAGCTATGTGAAAAGGCATTGGCGCCTACAATTGCTTTATTTGGTTGGGTGTAAATTCCCATATGTTCAGAAACTAGTTTGCTTATTCCAAATAAATTTTCGGTTTTAATATTAGTCCCAAGATTAAGATGGGGGTGTTGCTTTAATATCATAACTACTTCTTCAAGAGCTGTATTACCTGCTCTTTCTCCAATACCATTAATAGTGCATTCTATTTGCTTGGCACCGTTAATTACGCCTTCAATTGAATTGGCGGTCGCTAAGCCAAGGTCGTTATGACAATGACAAGAAAGCACGACATTTTCAATTCCCTTTACATTTTCTTTAAGGTATTTTATCTTTTCCCCGTATTCACTTGGAAGACAATATCCGGTAGTGTCCGGAATATTCAACACAGTGGCTCCGGCTTTAATGGCTGCCTCACAAACACGAGCCAAATAGTAATTTTCAGTTCTTCCTGCGTCCTCAGCATAGAATTCAATATCTTCTACAAAGGATTTGGCATAGCGAACGGCTTCATAAGCCCGAACAATAATTTTATCTCTTGTTAATTTGAACTTATGTTTTATATGAGAATCTGAGGTGCCAATTCCGGTATGTATTCTAGGTTTTCTAGCGTACGTTAGCGCTTCGGCTGCTAGCTTAATATCGTTTTTTACTGCTCTTGATAGCCCACAAACAGATGCGTTCTTTACAATTTTTGAAACCTCTGTAACAGATGTAAAGTCTCCGGGACTGGATACTGGAAATCCGGCCTCAATAATATCTACACCTAGCTCGTCCAGCTGGGTTGCAATGGTCACCTTTTGTTCTGTGTTTAGTTTACAACCCGGAACTTGTTCTCCATCCCTGAGGGTGGTGTCGAAAATTTGAATGTTATTAATAGACATTAGTCAAAATATATTTTCTTATTCTATTACGAATGTATACTTTGGAATTGTCTAATATGAAGTTTTAGATTTTGTTTTTACGATGTTTAATGAATCGCTTTTTTATGTAGATATCTAAAAAACAGTGATTTAAGGGAAGTATATCCATTATGACTAAAGAAGAAAAAGATAATTTATTTGTGTTGGTGAAATCCCTCACTAAATCAGAAAAGCGCCAATTTAAGTTGTATGTTGGTCGTATTGGTGTGAATTCAGACTCAAAATTTTTACATCTTTTTAATGTATTAGATAAGCTGAAAAAATATGAAGAAGAACAAATATTAAAGACTAAGGTTGTTAAAAAAGAACAGCTCGCTAATGTAAAAGCACATCTATATCGTCAAATTCTAATAAGTCTTAAATTAAATCCTTCTCATCAAAATGTTAGATCTCAAATTAGAGAACAACTCGATTTTGCTTCTATATTATATCACAAAGGGCTGTATAAACAAAGTTTGAAACTTTTAGGAAAATCAAAGGAGGTTGCCATTCAGAATGAAGAAAAAAACTTAGCGTATGAAATAGTAGAATTTGAAAAAGTTATAGAATCGCAATATATTACTAGAAGTATAATAGGTAGAGCCGATGAACTTACCGTTCAGGCAAAAGGATTGAGTGCGGCAAACGTAATAGCCAGTAAATTGTCTAATTTATCACTACAATTATATGGAATATTCTTAAAAACTGGTTATGTAAAGAGCGAAGAAGAAAGTGCTTGGGTTTCTGATTATTTCCATAAACATTTACCTAGGTATAGTATTGATAAATTGGGGTTTAGGGAAAAACTTTGGTTGTATAAGGCACATTTATGGTTTAGTTTTTTATTACAGGATTTTTTGAATTGTTATAAATATTCATTGAGATGGGTGGATTTGTTTTATCAATATCCAGACATGATTGGGCTTAACCCTGTTTTTTTTCTGAAAGGAAATAGCTATCTGTTAGAATCATTATTTTTAGTTCGAAATCGAGATAAGTTCAAAGAAAATCTTGAAAAATTTGAATCTTTTGTTACTAATGGAAGTATTCCGAAAGATGAAAATACAGAAGCACTCATCTTTTTATACTTAAGTACACATAAAGTGAACTTGTGTTTTATGGAAGGTAACTTTCAAAAGGGGTTACTTTTAATTCCAGAAATTGAACTTGAACTTAAGAATTATAAAAACAGGATTGATGAACACCATATTATGTCTTTCTATTATAAGTTCGCCTGCCTTTATTTTGGTTCAGGAAATAATGAGAGGTGTATTGAATACTTGAGAAAGATCATCTCTAATAAAACCCTTTCCATGAGAGAAGATTTACTTTGCTTCTCAAGAATTTTAAATCTTGTGGCTCATTATGAAGCTGGAAAAGACTATCATTTGCAGAGCTTATTAAAAAGCACATACAAGTTTTTGTTAAAAATGGAT
>MAAC01011349.1_pt1 | contig 33467 bp, 33 predicted proteins | sample 1115981 | NCBI WGS metagenome assembly MAAC01 (sample SAMN04961126, study PRJNA320927) | seawater metagenome | isolation source: sample BD02T64 sea water enriched with oil for 64 days | place: USA:Gulf of Mexico | collected 2013-07-27 | reverse complement strand
GAGTCAAGGTTTGGGTTCATAGAAAGAGTATTTTGAATAAACGCTAACACAGACACAGACTAGTTTCCGTTCTAAGTCAGAGTCTAGGTCAGAATCAGAGTTTAAAAAAGATAGTATAATTAAACGCAGACTTGTTTTTAGTAAGAATCAAAGTCTAGGTCAGTGTCAAGGTTTGAGTTTAGAAAAAAAAACAATGAGAAATTTTAAAAATTATGATGTTTGGATAGATGCTATGGATTTAGTGAATTCTATTTATACTATAGTTGAGAAATTCCCGAAAAAGGAGCAATTTTCTATAACAAGTCAAATGACAAGATCGGCTATTTCCATTCCTTCAAATATTGCAGAAGGGGCTGGTAGAAGTTCAGGGAAAGAGTTCGCAAGATTTTTAGAATATAGTTTAGGGTCAGCATATGAATTGGAAACGCAGCTGATTATTTCTGAAAAACGCACTTATATAAGTACTGAAGAATTGGTGGAGATTCAAGATATATTAATAAGTTTGCAAAAGAGAATAAGCGGATTGCGAAAGAGTATTTTAAATGAACGCTAACGCTAAAACGTAGACATTGACACAAACTAGTTTTTAGTAAGAATCAAAGTCAGGGTTTGGGTCAGGGTCAGAGTTTGGGTATAAGAAAAAAAGTATGAAAATAACAGTAGTAGGATCAGGATATGTAGGATTAGTATCAGGTACTTGTTTTGCAGAAATGGGAAACAGTGTAACGTGTGTAGATATAGATGCTGTAAAAATTGATAAGCTAAATAAAGGAATTATTCCGATTTTTGAGCCAGGTTTAGAACCGATGGTTTTAAAAAATATAAAAAACAAAAATTTAACGTTTACAACCAATTTAGCAGAAGCTATTATAGATACAGAAATTGTTTTTATAGCGGTTGGTACACCTATGGGAGGTGATGGTTCTGCAGATTTACAATATGTTTTAGCCGTAGCGAAGTCAATTGGACAAACCATGCAACAAAGAGTGGTGGTGGTCGATAAATCTACCGTGCCGATTGGTACTGCAGATAAAGTAAAAGCAACTATTCAAAAAGAGTTAGATACAAGAAATATTAGTGTTGAATTTGATGTGGTTTCTAATCCTGAATTTTTAAAAGAAGGTGCAGCAATAGCAGATTTTATGAAACCAGATAGGGTTGTAATTGGAGCTGATTCTGATTATGCAATCAATTTAATGAAGCAATTGTATCATCCTTTTTGTATGTCACATGATCGTTTTATAGCCATGGATATACGATCAGCTGAAATGACAAAATATGCAGCCAATGCAATGTTAGCAACCAAAATTTCATTTATGAATGAAATAGCAAATATTTGTGAACGAGTAGGAGCGGATGCAAATCAAGTTCGAATTGGTATCGGTTCTGATAATCGTATAGGCTATGGTTTTATATACCCTGGAGCTGGTTATGGAGGTTCTTGTTTTCCGAAAGATGTAAAAGCATTAAAAAAAATAGCTCAAGAAAATGGGTATACTGCGAAATTAATTACTTCTGTAGAAGAAGTGAATGATGCACAAAAATTTGTGATTGCAGAAAAAATAATCAACCATTTTGGAGAGGATTTAACCGGTCTAGCTTTTGGTTTGTGGGGATTGTCTTTTAAGCCAGGAACAGACGATATGCGAGAGGCTCCCGCGATTTATGTGGTTAAGGAGTTGGTTAAAAGAGGAGCAAAAGTGAAAGCTTATGATCCAAAAGCAATGGGTGAAGCTAAAGAGCATTATTTGAAGGGCGTAAACAATATAGAATATGTGAATTCAAAATATGAAGTACTGGAAAATTCATCCGCATTAATTTTATTAACAGAATGGAAAGAATTTAGATCTCCAGATTTCGGAGAAATAAAAAGCCAATTAAAAGAAGCTGTAATTTTTGATGGAAGAAACCAATACAATGCATTCAATTTAGAAGAAAAAGGGTTTGAGTATTATCAGATAGGGAAAACAAAGAACTAAGACATTGACGTAGACTAAGACTAGGATCAGTTCACAGTTACAGTCTCAGTCAAAAAACACTGACGACAAGACTGCAAAACAAAGATCTTTTTGTCTGAATGTCATCTGTCATTTCCAGTGAGGTCACTAAGCGAAGTTATTTGACCATTGAAAAGTATATTTTTTGCTTCAATAGTAAATGAACTTGTGTTAAGTTTCACATAAAATGGCACATACTTCCCAAATAATTGGAAAACCGATTTAAAATATATTTCTTTGGGAAAATAAGAACAACAGGTATTTATACTTGGTTTTAAAGAATGTAATACTGAAGAAAGAGGTAAGGTCCAGATTTTTGGAGAAGCCTGTACTGAGTTATATCGAAATATTCATGAATAAAAAAGAAAAATTTAAACAGTAAAAATAATCAGCTTAAATTTTATTTGACAAGGTGCCAATTGGCATTAATTAAAAGAGACTGATTAAAAAAGAGATAATGAAAATATTAGTAACGGGAGCGGCAGGTTTTATTGGATACCACCTTTGTGAATCTTTATTAAAACAAGGTCACCAAGTTGTTGGACTAGATAATATTAATGACTACTATGATGTCAATCTAAAATATGCACGCTTACATGAATTAGGAATTTCAAGAGAAAAAGCAGAACCTTTTTTAAATGAATCAGAGAGTTCGATTTACAAGGGTAACTTGTTCTTTGTACGAATGAATCTAGAAGATAGAGAAGAACTTCCTAAGTTGTTTAAAGAACATGAATTTGATGTTGTTTGTAATTTAGCTGCTCAAGCTGGAGTTCGGTATAGTATTGAGAATCCTGAAACCTATATTGATAGTAATATCGTTGGGTTTTTGAACATATTAGAATCCTGTAGACATCATAAAATTCAACATTTATTATATGCCAGTAGCTCTAGTGTGTATGGAGCGAATAAAAAAATTCCCTTTTCAACAAGTGACAATGTAGACCTCCCAATAAGTTTATATGCAGCTACTAAAAAAAGCAATGAGTTAATGGCGCATACCTATAGTCACTTGTATAACATTCCAACAACAGGTTTGCGTTTTTTTACAGTGTATGGCCCTTTTGGAAGACCAGACATGGCAATTTATTTGTTCGCAGATGCTATTTCTAAAAACAAATCGATTAAGGTTTTTAATAATGGAAATATGTCTCGAGATTTCACCTATATAGATGATATTGTAAGCGGAATTGATATTTTACTACAAAACCCTCCTCTAAAAAAAGAAGGAATGCCAGCCTATAGAATTTCAAATATAGGAAATGGCAGTCCGCAGTCTCTTGGTAACTTTATCAAAGCAATAGAATCTAGCTTTGGAAAAGAGGCACAAAAAGAATTTTTGCCAATGCAAGCAGGTGATGTGCCTCAAACTTGGGCAGATATATCTGAGATTGAAAAAATGGGATATAAAAGCACAACTGAGATTCAAGAGGGTGTAGAGAAGTTTGTAGCATGGTTTAAAAACTATTATTCAATATAAAAAAATGAATAAAAACACTAAAATATATATTGCAGGTCATAGAGGAATGGTGGGTTCTGCCATTTGGCGTGTATTGGAATCAAAAGGGTATACGAATCTAATTGGAAAAACAAGTAAAGAGTTGGATTTAAGAAATCAACTTGATGTTATCTCTTTTTTTGAGAATGAAAAACCAGAAGTAGTAATTGATGCAGCAGCAAGGGTTGGAGGGATTTTAGCAAATAATAATTATCCCTATCAATTTTTGATTGAGAATATGCAGATTCAAAATAACTTAATTGATACTGCTTTAAAAAATGATGTAGAAAAGTTTATCTTTTTAGGAAGTTCTTGCATCTATCCGAAATTTGCAAAGCAACCTTTAAAAGAAGAATACTTATTAACAGATTCTTTAGAGCCAACAAATGAATGGTATGCCATTGCAAAAATAACTGGAGTAAAAACCTGTCAGGCAATTAGAAAACAGTTTGATAAGGATTTTGTAAGTTTAATGCCAACAAATTTATATGGTATTCATGATAATTTTGATTTAAAAACATCACATGTGTTGCCTGCCATGTTGCGTAAGTTTCATGAGGCCAAAAACAAAAACAACGCTCCAGTAACGCTTTGGGGAAGTGGTACTCCAATGCGAGAATTTTTATTTGTGGATGATCTTGCAGAAGCGGTCCTTTTTGCGGTAGAAAATACATTGCCCGAATATTTATACAATGTAGGTACCGGTATCGATTTAACAATTAAAGAATTAGCGGAAACCATTCAAAAAGTTGTGGGTCATACAGGAGAAATCATTTGGGATAGTTCTAGGCCAGATGGTACTCCGAGAAAATTAATGGACATTTCTAAAATGCATGCATTGGGGTGGAAACACAAAATTGAATTGCAAAAAGGAATTGAAAAAACCTATACATGGTTTTTAGAAAATATAGATGAGATTAAAGAAGTAAAATTGTAAATTCGTCGGACGAATTTCGTTCATCGTTTTCCGTCAATCGATAGTTGTCGAAAAAATGAATAACAAACATCGAACAACGAAAAACGGTCACCGGATAATGAACAAAAAATGGAACCTAAACTTGAAGTATGGAAATTAGCACATCAATTAACCCTTCTTCAGAAATGTATGGCTTAACCAGTCAAATTAGAAGAAGTTCAAGTAGTGTTCCAACAAATATAATAGAAGGACAAGGAAGACAATATAAAAAGGAGTTCATTCAGTTTTTATATATAGCAAAAGGCTCATTGGAAGAAACAAATTATCAGTTGTTTTTCGCGAAAGATTTGAAATATATTACTAATGAACAGTACATAGCCCTTTTTGAAGTGTGTACAAGAATTAAAATGATGTTGTTTAAATTAATAAAATCATTGAAGTAGTTGAGTCGTTCATCGTTTTCCGTTGCCCGTCTTTCGATAGTTAGCGATAAAACCAGAAACGAACAACGAATAACGAATAACGAATAACGAGAATGAAAGTAGCATTTATAACAGGAGTAACAGGGCAAGACGGAGCGTATTTAAGTGAGTTTTTGCTAAGGAAAGGATACCAGGTTCATGGAATGAAGAGAAGATCGTCTTTATTTAATACAGATAGAATTGATCATTTATACCAAGACCCACATGTTGAGAAGCGTAATTTCTTTTTACATTATGGGGATATGACGGATAGTACAAATGTTACTCGTTTGATAAAAAAAATTCAGCCTGATGAGATATACAATTTGGCAGCCATGAGCCATGTTGCAGTTTCATTTGAAACACCAGAATATACGGCAAATGCTGATGGATTAGGGGTGCTTCGTATTTTAGATGCTGTGCGTTTGTTAGGACTTGAAAAGAAAACCAAAATTTACCAAGCTTCTACATCAGAGTTGTATGGGAAAGTACAGGAAGTACCACAATCTGAAACGACTCCTTTTTACCCTCGTTCACCTTATGCCGTTGCAAAAATGTATGCCTATTGGATTACTGTAAACTACAGAGAAGCCTACGGAATGTTTACCTGTAATGGAATCTTATTCAACCACGAATCTCCATTAAGAGGGGAGACATTTGTAACTCGTAAAATTACGAGAGCAACTTCTAGAATAGCATTAGGTTTACAGGATAAATTTTATTTAGGTAATTTAGATGCAAAAAGAGATTGGGGCCATGCAAAAGATTATGTCCGCATGATGTGGATGATCTTACAGGCAGAGCAAGCTGAAGATTGGGTCATCGCTACTGGTAAAACAACAACGGTACGTGATTTTGTACGGATGAGTTTTGCTGAGGTTGGGATAGAATTAGAGTTTAAAGGTGAAGGGATCAATGAAAAAGGATTTATCAAAAATAATATACATCAAGCGACATATGAAGCTGTTACCTCGAGCGGATCTTGCCTGCCGGCAGACAGGGGCGAGAGGTCTCAAGACCAGCAACGAACAACGAATAACGAACAACCAAAGATAGGGCAAGAAGTCCTATCCGTAGATCCAAAATATTTTAGACCTACAGAGGTTGATTTGTTAATTGGAGATCCTACAAAAGCGAATACAAAATTAGGATGGATCCCTGAACATGATTTGGCTTCTTTGGTAAAAGAGATGATGCAAGCTGACGTGAAATTAATGCAGAAAGATCAGTATTTAAAAGACGGTGGGTATTCAACGTTGAATTATTTTGAATAAAAGTATAAAGTTAATTATATGTTTAAGGGTAAAGTATTGTTAATAACAGGAGGAACAGGTTCATTTGGTAACGCTGTTTTGAATCAATTTTTAAAGTCTGAGATTAAAGAGATTCGGATCTTTAGTAGGGATGAGAAGAAGCAAGAAGATATGAGAATTGAATATAAAAATGATAAATTAAATTTTATTGTTGGAGATGTTCGAGATTTTGACAGCATTAACAACGCAATGATGGGTGTTGATTATCTATTTCACGCGGCTGCATTAAAACAAGTGCCTTCTTGTGAATTTTATCCTATGCAAGCAATAAAAACTAATTTACTTGGAGCCGAAAACGTCTTGGAAGCTGCTACTATCAACAATGTGAAAAAAGTAATAGTATTAAGTACAGATAAAGCAGTATATCCAATAAATACAATGGGCATGTCTAAAGCTCTAATGGAAAAATTAGCAATTTCTAAAGCTCGTGATTATAGAGTACAACAATCTGAGAGTGTAATTTGCGCCACCAGGTATGGAAATGTAATGGCATCAAGAGGTTCTATTATTCCTTTATTTATTAAGCAAATTAAAGAAGGAAAGGAACTCACAGTTACAAATTCTGAAATGACCCGATTTATGATGTCACTAGAAGACTCTGTGAATTTGGTTTTATTTGCTTTTAAAAATGCTCAGCCTGGCGATATTTTTGTACAGAAATCACCTGCAGCTACAATATTAACTTTAGCGACCGCATTGAAAGAACTGTTTATGGCAGATAATGAAATTAAAATTATAGGGGCTAGACATGGTGAAAAAATGTACGAAACACTTTGTGGTAAAGAAGAGATGTCAAAAGCGGAAGATATGGGCGAGTTTTATAGAGTTCCTGCAGATTTTAGAGATTTAAACTACACTAAGTATAAACAGGAAGACGGACCAAGATTACAAAATAACGAATATAATTCTGACAATACAAATATGTTAAATGTGGTTCAAATGAAAGAATTGTTGTTGACATTAGAATATGTTCAAAAAGAATTAAGACTTCAATAAAGAATATATATGATACCTTTAATTAAAACATTATTACCTGAAAAAGAAGTATTACTTCCAAGGCTAGAGAAGGTGCTATACTCTGGGTATATTGCGCAAGGAGAAGTTGTTGATGAGTTTGAAGCATCGTTTTCAAAATATATTGGGGCTAAAAATTGTTTATCTGTTAATAGTGGGACTTCGGCTTTACATATAGCATTAATTTTAGCTGGAGTTAAGGAAGGTGATGAGGTAATCTCTACTGCGATTACTGCTGAACCAACGAATACTGTAATTACTCAAACTGGAGCAAAAATAGTTTGGGCAGATATAGATTTGGATACTGGTAATTTATGTCCAGATTCTGTTGAAAGTAAAATTACAGATAAAACAAAAGCTATTATAGCTGTTGATTATGCTGGTACTCCAATAAATATTATAAGGTTTCAAGAAATTGAAGAGAGGTATAATATTGCGGTAATTCAAGATGCAGCTCATGCATTGGGAGCTACTTTTCAAAACGAAAAACTTGGGAACCATTTTAAATACACCACCTTTTCTTTTCAAGCTATAAAACACATTACTACTGTTGATGGAGGAATGATTTGCATCAAAGATGATGATGAATTTGAAAAAGCAAAACTAATACGCTGGTTTGGAATTAAAAAAGGGGTTACTAGATTAGAAAATGACATCAAAACTCAAGGGTATAAATATCACATGAATAATGTAAATGCGACTATTGGATTAGTTCAGTTAGAAAACATAGAGCAAACAATTAGTACATACATTGAAAATGGGAAATACTATGATAATAAATTAATAAATACAGAGGGAATTCAATTACTAAATTATTATCCAGGTTCACAACCTTCTTATTGGTTATATACAATGAAGGTAGAGCGAAGAAGTGATTTTATTAAAATGATGGCTAATAATGGAATTATGGCATCTGAACTTCATAAAAGGAATGATGTTCATTCAATTTTTTCTGACTTTAAAACCCCTTTACCAAATGTAGATGAGTTTGAAAAAACGTGGGTACATATCCCTTCAGGTTGGTGGGTTACAAAAAAGGATAGAGAAAAAATTGTTGATTGTATAAAAAATGGATGGTAATATTCAACAACAACAACAACAACAACAAATAACAACAAATAACAACAAAAAACAAAAAACAAAAAAAAGAATAAATTATGAAAGACTTATTATTTAAAAGTGAATTTTATGAGGATATTAATTACTTAAGGTTTGTTATAGCTCTTACGTTATTAATCGTATTGTCAAAAATTTTTCAATTAATTTATATAAAATACTCGGATTCTCCAACAAATAAAAAATCGTTCTCTTCTGTATTTGTTTTATTTGCAGTATCTATTTTCTTAATCGTAACAACCATAAAATCTTCACTAGCGTTATCTTTAGGTATGGTTGGAGCATTATCAATTATAAGGTTTAGAACGGCAATAAAAGAACCTGAACAGATTATCTATTTTTTAGGAATTACTGGTGTTGCTATTGCAATTGCTGCCGAAAAAGAACTAATAGCCGTAATTGTTGTTGTAGTATTTATAGTTTCTGGATTGACAATTAAAAGAAAGAAAGAAGCAAAAGTTAATGATAAATTAGAATTCTTATTAATTAATTTAAAATTAATTAGTGATAAGCATAATGATCTTGATATCGTTAATGAATTGATAGATATTGATAAAGAAAAAAAATTGAAGTGCAAAAACTTTTCTGAAGATGACGCAGGTAATGTAAGAATCACTTTTTCCATAAGTAATTCTGAAACTATAAATGTAAGAAGAATTAAAGAAAGATTTAAAGTATTAGAAATTGAGAGTTTTAATATAAAATTAATTGATTAATGATAAAAAAAAGAGTTTACTTAATATTTTTTTTAATAATCATTGCTTTTTGTGTTTTAGTTTCAATAAACTATATGCAGAACTCTAAGCCAGGTTCCTTTTTAGGTGAAAGGTTTTTATCTGAATATTCTAAATCAATGAAGTGGTTTCACTTTAATAATGCTATAGATATTAAAAGTTATGGATTAAATAAACCTTCCACTAAAGATGCATTAGTCCTTGATTTTTCTGAAAATGATTTGAAGTATAATGATTCTATAATAAGTTTAGCGATTAAAAATGGAGAATACTTTGATGATGGTTTAAAAGAATGGAAGAAAACTCATATAATATACAAGAAAAAGAGATATAAAGTTAAATATAAGTTCCATGGATCGCATAATTTTAATTATAAGAAAGGTAAAATTTCTTTAAAAATTAAATCAAAAAAAAATATTAATGGAGCTAAAAAATTCACTTTAATATCAGGGTTTCAAGAAGCATCATTTATCAATGTGTTTTTGGCAGTACAAGAAAATAAATTGGGCTTAATATCTCCTGATCCCGGGGAAATAATTTTGGCAAATGTAAATGGCGTAGTTGAAGATTATCGGTTTACAGAGGATTTGTCTTTAGACTACTTAAGTTATGAGTTTAATCTAAAAAACTTCCATATGTTTGAAGTAAGTGATAATTGGGAAAGAAATGGAGGTCCACATTATAGTGAATTAGATAAGTTTTATTATTACTTAGATGAAGAAAATTTAAAGTTAGAAAATTTAAAGTTTATAAAGTATAAAAACTTTATTCTCTCAATGACTAAGCATGAAAAAGGAGATACTTTTAATAATATTGACTATCAATATGTTGGGAGGTTTCTAGCAAGTTTGTATTTTTTTTATGGTTCACACCATATTCAAGGAGATAATAATAAACTTTTGTATAATTATGAGTCGGATTTAGTATACCCTGTAGCAAGAAATGAAGGAGTATATGAGAAAATATCAAATATATTAGATTTTGATGAAGGAGTTTTTTTTGGGAGAAAATCAGCAACTTTTAATTTATATAGAAAGTTTGTTTGTAATGATAGTATAAAGTTATTTAGAGATAAAGAGTTATTTAAATTGATAAATAATAAGAAGAAAATAGCTTTTGAACTGGATAGTATTCATAGTTTATATAAAGATTTGCATAAATACTATAATATTGGTTATATGAATTTGCGATTTGACCATAAGAGATTAAAAGAAATCATTGATCATAATGCAAACAGTATAGATAAGTATTTAAACAATGGAGAAGTTATTATCGCTTATGATGAAATGAATAAAACAATGAAAATTGCAACTGATTATAGAGTGCCGTTAAAACTAATAGATATTAAAAATTCAGTATCATATTTTATTAATGGAGTGAATTTTGAAGTTGTAAATAATAAGATTAAAACGCATTTAGTTGAAAAAGAAATAATATTGAAAAATGTTATTACTAAAGCTCAATTAATAGTAGTTAATCTAGTGACTCAGGATACAATCCCTAATTCTAAGATTATATTTAATCATTTTTAAACTATGAAAAGCTTACTTTTTTCACTAATATTATTTTTCTTTATAAGCTGTTCTTTTAATAATAAAGAGAGTAGTTATAATGAGATTGATTTAAAGTTATCACGAAAAGATTTAACTAAGTTATTTAAAGGACAAGAATTATACTCTATTAAAGGTGTTAAATCAAAGTTTGATAAAAAAAATGTTCGTGTAAGTTCTCTTCCTTCAGAGGATCATAATATTTTACTCATAGATTTTAGAAAAGACTACTATGAAGGAGCAAATGAAGTGCTTTTGCATTCTAACTTAAAATTATATGAAGCATATGAATCTTTAAAATGGTTTATAGATAAGAATAAAATATTTTGGTCTAAAATGAAATTTGTAAATATCCGGTTTCATGAAGATATTAAGAAAAATTTTGTTCTTATTGAAATACCCTCTAAAGAAACAATTGAATATAACGGAAATCGTTTTTTACAAATATTGAGTCTTTCTTCAACAAAAGAAAAGTTAGAGATAGATGAGTCTGAAGTTTTAAGTGTTATTGATCTTTCTAAATGTTATGATTATGATTATAATTCATTGGCGTTGCTTCAGGAATTCATGAAGAAAACAGATCTTAAACTAGCATCATTTGATGCTATTAAAATAATCCCCAATACTATTACAAATAAAATACAGTTTTCAATAGATTTCAAGAATGTATATTATGATGGGAAAAATGGAATAAATTTTTCGAACTATTTAAAAAAAATAAATAAATTCAAGAAATTTAATCAAGAAGAATTGGATTTTGCCACAGCTAGTTTTTTGAAGTTGAAAGAAACTAATTTAAAAAGTAAGTCTTATAAAAAAGTTGTTTTTAAAAATAATATTGACATATATAAAGATATAGTTTTATCAAATACCGAGTTGATAGTATCTAAAGGTACAAAAATCAAACTATATAATAATGCGAAAATAATTATTGACAAGGGGGTGATTTTGTTTTCAGGAGATGAGAGCAATCCAATATCAGTTGAGGGTTTTGGTGAGAATTCTATTTTGTTTAAAAATATTGATAGTATAACTCTTAACCATGTTCGTTTTAGTGGGCTTTCTAACTTTAATGGTACTTGTGAGAAAAACCCAGCCTCAATTACAATTTATAATTCAAGTTGTAGTATAAATTATTGTGATTTTTTTAAGAACAAAAAAGGAGATGATATGATAAATTTATTTTCATCTAAATTTAGTATTAAAAACAGTTCATTTAAAGATATAATAAGTGATGCTGTAGATTCTGATTTTAGTACAGGGGAAATTTATAATTCTTCATTCGAAGATATTGGGAACGACGCGATCGATTGTTCTGGCACTAACTTATTAGTCAGTAATGTAACTTTTAATAATGTCAGTGATAAAGCGGTAAGTGCTGGAGAAAATAGTGTTATTGATGTTATAGATTGTGAAATTACAATATCTGCAATTGGGTATGTTTCTAAAGATGGCTCTGAGTTAAATATTAAAGGAGAAATAGTAATGACCGACAACGATTTGGATTTTGTAGTTTTTCAGAAGAAGAATTTTTATAATAAGGCTTCGTTAAATTATGATTCGTTAATCGGAGATTATAGATATTTACTCCAAGAAGGAAGTATTATATATTCGAAGGATCAAAAACTTAAGTATTTGAAAGATGTTCAATCAAAATTATATGGGAAAGAATATGGGAAGTCATCAAAGTAATTATAGATATGAAAGGAAATATGTTTTAGATATTTCTAACTACAGCACTTTAGTTAATGAGCTATTATCTGATGGAATGGAAGTTCATCATCCTCCAAGATTTATTAATAATGTGTATTTTGATTCTTTAAGCTTAAATTCTTTTATTGAAAATGTTGAAGGAGAAAACAAAAGAAATAAATACAGGTTAAGATGGTATGGGGAGAGGTTTTCATTGTTGGAGCCAATATTTGAAATTAAAATTAAAAGAGACAATGTTAACAGAAAAGAAACAATAAAAATTTCTAAGATAGACTTTAAGGATTTTAATGACATTGAAGAATTACACAATCACTTGCTTTGTTCTTTAGAGGAAAAAAGCAGTAGTATTTTCATAGAAATGATAAATAAAAGCCCAACATTATTAAATGGATATGATAGAGATTATTTTGTTTCAAAAGATGGGTTAACAAGATTAACTATTGATAGGAATTTATTTTTTTATAATTTTATAAGCAACCAAAATAATTCTATTAATAATAAAATGATTATTGAAGTTAAATACCCATCTAATGTTATTCCGTTGATAAATTTTGAAAAATACAAATTGAGTTTAGCTAAAAGTTCTAAATATGTATCTGGTTTAAAACTAACTTCGTTATAATAAGTAAAATATTTAACATGATGATACCTATATTTAAACCATATATGCCAGAGAAACTAACTTTGGGAATAGAAGAGATACTCTATTCTGGTAAATTAGCGTTCGGGCTAAAAGGAAAAGAATTTGAAGATAAATTATCAAATTACATAGGTAACAAAAAATTATTGACAGTCAGTTCTTATAATCATGCTTTATTAATTGTTTTATCAACTTTAGGTTTAAAACCTGGTGATGAAGTAATAGCCTCACCAGTAAGTTGTCTGGCTTCTAATCAACCTTTTATTGTGAAAGGATTAAAAATTATTTGGGCTGATGTAGACCCTCTTTCTGGAGCTTTACAGGTTGATGATGTTCGATCTAGGATAACATCGAATACTAAAGCTATTTTTCATAATCATTATTGTGGGTATTTGGGGCATATTAATGAAATGAATGCTTTAGGGAAGGAGTATGGTATTCCAGTAATTGACGATTGTATTGAGGCTTTCGGTTCAGAATTAGAAGGGAAAAAGACTGGGAATTTAGGGACAGACATCACCGTTTTTTCATTTCAGACAGTACGCTTACCTAATACTATTGATGGGGGAGCATTAGTTTTTAATAATCAAGAAATGTTTGAAAAAGCAAAAAAAATTAGAGATTACGGCATTGAGAGAAATGACTTTAGAGATGAGTTGAATGAAATCAATCCAAAATGTGATATTAAATTAGAAGGTTACGGAGCCTTGATGAGTGAGGTGAATTCATTAATTGGAATTCATCAGATGAACGACATAAGTAAACTATTAATTCAGCAATATAATAATGCTGAATTTTGGAATGAAAAAATAAAGGATATTAAAGATATTTCACCCTTAATAAAAACACCAAATTCATCACCAAATAACTGGATATATGGTATTATTGCAAAAAATAAAAGGAAAACAATAAAACAATTTAGAGAACAGGGATTTTATGCGACAAGTGTGCATATAAATAACAATATATATTCTGTTTTTAAAAATAAAACAGAGCTAAAAGGAGTTTCAGCCTTTATGGATCATTTTGTAGCATTACCTTGTGGTTGGTGGATAGAATTAAATAATTAATAACAAATGAAAATTATATTTTTAGCCTATAGAGAATGGTCTTTGGACGTATATAAATCGGTAAAAAGGCACCCAAGGGTTCAATTTAGTATTTTATGTAGAACACAAAGTGAATTAGAAAAACTGAATTTGAGTGATTATGATTTGATAATATCTTGCGGATGGAGTGAAGAACTCGGGAATGATGTTTTAAATAAAATAGATGCTATTGGAGTACATTGCGCTGAGTTAGATCGATACTCTTATGGCTCTCCAATACAATTACAAATAATTGACGGAATTACAAGAACCAAACATAGAGTTTTTAGCTTTACATATGACGAGGATTCTTTAAGAGCTCACACTCATAATTGTTTATACTCTCACGAAGTAGATTTAGATTTATCTGGAAATATGGATGATATTCTTGAACAAATGACAGTAACAAGTAAGGTGCTTTTTAGAAGGTATTTAGATGATTCCCCGAATATAATTTGGAAGAAATGGCCACCCGAAAAAATTGTTAGAGAAAAAAGAGAACCTAATGATAGTATTCTTTCTAAAGAAGATGTTTCAAAAATGAATACAGAAGAATTGTATAATTTCTTTCGTTGTTTGGAAGCTCCCTATCCCAATGGATGTATAGAGGATGAAAAAGGAATATTATATATAGAAAGAGTTAAATACTTTAAAAAATAGTTATGAGAGTGATTTTTTGTGGTTATAGAGAGTGGGCTTTGAATATAATTGATGAAATTAAAGAGCATCATTTTATTGAGTCATATGACGTAATAAAAACAAAAGAAGAGTTTGAATATCAAATACCAAGCTTATCTGGAAAAGTTGATTTTATAATCTTATTAGGGTGGAGCTGGTTAGTTTCTGATGTAATCACAGAAAAGTATAAATGTATTGGAATTCACCCTTCTGATTTGCCTAATTACAGAGGAGGGTCTCCTTTGCAACATCAAATAATTGAAGGGGTAACAAAATCAAAAATCAGTTTAATTTCAATTTCTAGAAAAATTGATGGTGGAGATATTTGGATGAAAGAGAATTTCTCTTTGAGAGGAGATAATATGAAAGCTGTTTTTAATAATTTAGAAGAGGCATCAGTATTGCTTTTGAACAAGTTTTTTGATAAGAAAGGTGCCATTGTAAGAGAAAAGCAAAATTTATCTGAAGGTTCTTATTACAAAAGACGAACTCCAAAAGAAAGCAAAATAGAGTTAAGTGATTTTTCGAATAAATCACTATCTGAAATGTATGATTTTATTAGATCTTTAACTCATCCTTATCCAAATGCCTATATTGAAGATGAATATGGAAACAAGTTGTATTTTAAGGAAGTTTCGTTTAAAAAAAACAAATAATTACTTTTAATGAGTAAAGTTTTAAAAAATTGGAGTTATTTGTTGATTTCGGATGTTATTCAACAGGTAATTGGTTTTGTAGTTGTAATATTATTAGCAAGGAAACTTTCTCCTGATGGGTATGGGCTTTTTAATGTAATTATATCTGTAGCTACAATTTTCTCAGTAGTTGCTCAATTTGGGATGAGTAATGTTGTAATTAGAGAGCTATCCCTTAATCCAGAAACCACCGCTTCTTTTATTAAAAAAATTATCATACCATTTCGAATACTTAGCTTTGTTGTTGCCATAATAGCTTTTTTTATATATAACACGATAAATGTAACTGTAGACGATACAAGATCTATTTATATAGTCTTAATTATATTAAATTTATCACTTTGGAATTTTTCTGAGAGTATAGCATTTGGTCATGAAGTAACGAAATACTCATCAATTCTTAATATTTTTGTCTCAATAGTTTGGTTGATTTCAATATTAGCTATTCCGGAGAAATTTTTGGTTGTTAATACCATCTTATTGGTTTATTGTTTACTGCATTTTGTTAGGGGAGTTTCCTATGTTGCTATTATATCTAAAGTATTTTATTTACCACAATTATTTAAATCTAAAAAAACAACCTTAAGCCGTTTGCAATTTTTTAAAATGGTACTTCCTTATGTTTGGTTAATATTGATAGGTACATTGAGTCTGGAATTGCCTATTCAATTTTTAAATAAAAATGCAAGTCTCAACGAAGTCGGTTATTTTGCAGTAGGATATAAATTAATGATCCCTATATCGATAGCGGTTAGTACAGCATTTAAAGCTATATTTCCGATGTTTACAAAACTTTTTGCACGTGATAAATTAGAGTTTGAAAATAAACTTAAAATAGGTTTTAATTTGATTATTGTATCTGGTACTTTAATCGCTATAATTTCATCTTTAGTAAGTAAGTACTTGATACCTATGGTTTTTGGAGAAAGCTATAGTAGTTCAGTATTAGTGTTTAATTTTTTAGTATGGTTTAGTGTTATTTCAATTTTAGATGCCTTGCTTAGTAATGGATTGTCTTCAGCTTACAAAGAAAGAGTTCTTGCTATTTTAGCTACGATAGATGTTATTATTATGTTACCATTATTGTACTATGCTTCTTATTTCGGAGCATGGGCACTTGCATTAGTTAAATTAACTACAGGAATTGTTTTCTTAGGATATCATTTATACGTTTTTATTAAAGTACTTAAAGTAGATATTTTTAATAAGAATTTAATAATCCTATTATCTTTCTATTTTTTATCAATGACTGTGTGCCTATTAATTAATTTTGAAGTTTATCAAGTTCTAATTTTATCTATAATAACACTGTTTTTTGTGAAAATAAAAAACTCCCCTTTTGTAGCGACTTTAAATGTTATAAAAAAAATAATAAATAAAAAAACAAATATTTAATTATATGTTAATGAAGTTTTCTATAATAATTCCAGTTTATAACGCTGAGCCATTTCTTTTAAAATGTTTAGATTCAATTTTTAATCAAAAGTTTAATTATGCCTTTGAAGTTATAGCCATCAATGATGCTTCAACTGATGATAGTCTTAGTATTATAAATAACTATGCTAAAAATGAAGAAAGATTAATTATTCTCGATCAACTTAGTAATACAGGGCAAGCAATAGCTAGGGGAAATGGAATGAAAATAGCTCAAGGTGATTATATTATGCATGTTGATGCAGATGATTGGATTTTGGAAAATGCGTTTGAAGAAATTTATAAGAAAATACAGAAATACAATCCAGATGTATTGATACTTAATACCTATGTACAGAATCAAGGAAAAGAAAAAGTTCTTCGAGAATATTTTAATTTTGAGGGATTCGTGAAAAAAGAAGATTTAGGGAGTTATGAAATACAAGCTGCTTTTTACCAACACTCAGGCACTAAGGTGGTTAGGAGGGGGGTTGCTAATGGACTTATTGTAAGTAGTGATGAATTTGAGACAACTGCTGAAGATTTTTTATATTGTTTTGAAGTTTTTTTAAAATCAAAAACTATTTATTTATTTCGAAATGCTTATTATGTAATAAATGTTCATGATAATTCTCTAACCCAAAGAACAGAGAGTTACAAAAAAATGAATAATCAAATAGTATTATTGAATTTGTTAAAGACTTTGTTAATTAAATATAAACCAATTGATTTAATCATAAATAACCTATTGATATATAGAGAGAAAGCTTGTGTTAACTTAGCTTTGAATTGTTGGTTGGAAGGAACAGGTGAAAAAATTGAAGGATCTAAAATTATTGAAGCTTATCAATTATTTCCCGAAATGGAAGGGAAAAGAATTCGATCAATAGAAAAGTCTTTGAAAAAGAAATTGGGAGCACTATATTTTTCATTTAAGTTTCAAGGTTTTTATTCAACAATAGTTTATATCTTAAAGTTTAAAACCTTAAAATTAGTAAAAAAATGAAAATTCTTGTAGCTGGAGATTTATTTATAGATAACAAACATAAAGGAGAAAATATGTTTGACAGTTCGATTATAGATTTATTTAAAAATGTAAATTTCAGCATTGTAAATCTGGAGGCTCCTATAACTAAAAATATAACTACTAATAAAATTATTAAAACAGGTCCGCATTTATGTAGTTCAGAAGATACTATAATTCCTTTTTTAGAAGAACTCGAAATTGATTTAGTTACTCTTGCGAATAATCACATATTGGATTACGGGAATATTGGGATTGATGATACTCTTATTTCTTTAAATGAAAATAAAATCGATTATGTTGGGTGTGGTAATAGCCTGAAACGTGCCTCTAAGCCATATACTTTTAATTGTGATGGATTAAAAATTGCTGTTCTTAATTTTGCAGAAAACGAGTGGTCAAGTGCAGATGCTGAAAATCCAGGATCAAACCCATTAGATATTATTGAAAATTTAAAACAAATAAAATTAGCAAAGTTAAATAATGATAAGGTTATTTGCATTATTCATGGCGGGCATGAATACTATAATCTACCGAGCCCTAGAATTGTAAAACAATATCGATTTTATGCTGAAAATGGAGTTGATGCAATTATAGGCCATCATCCACATTGTATTGGAGGTGGCGAAATATATATGGGTGTTCCGATAATTTATAGCTTGGGAAATTTCACTTTTACCATGAATTCAAAATCGGATCAATGGTACAAGGGGTTATTAGTTGTTTTGAATATAGAAAAGGATGAAAATATAACTTTCGAAATAAAACCATTTTGTCAAGAGAGAAATACATTTTTTTCGGCAATCGCTAAAGGGTACGAAAGAAATGAGATTCTAAGAGATTTTGATAATTATTCTCAGGTGATTTCAAATAGTTCAAAATTGAATGAATCTTGGAATAGTTTTGTTAGGGAAAACGCTCAATATTATTTAGGAGAATTCAACCCAGTTCGAATTTTTAATAATAAATATATAATAAGTGGCCTTAGAAAATTAAAAATGGATAAGATATTTCTAAGAAAAAGTTTTTATAAGTCTTTTTTAAATATGATGAGATGCGAGGCTCATAGGGATAGTTCAATTTCTATACTCAATAATTTTATATCAAAAAAGTAAATAACTTAAAATTATTTCTATGAATAAATATTTAAATCCTACATTTTTTTCATTGTTCTTTATTATAAATTGGGATGTTATTTGGACCTATATTTTAGGAAAATCATCTGGAGGTAACACGGGGTTGATGTTGTTCTTTTTTGTATTTATAGGAGTAATGGATAATATTAAATCTAAATATTTTATTAAAAGACTCTTTAAGAAGCCATATTTTATATGGTTTATTTGGATTGTATATGCTTTAGTCAATACCTTTTTAAAAGAAGAATCGACATCAGTATTGAACATGAACATTAGTTTTGTTGGTTTTGTAATGATGCCGTTAATTGTAATGTTAATTATAGGGAATCTGAAAATAAATCAAATCAAGTACTTTCTAAATTTGATCATCTTTTCATTTCTTTTTAGAATAGTTCTCTCGGCTATTTTTGATGGCTTTAGCAGTGAATTTGGAGGTTATAGGTTTGGTTCAGAGTTTAACTCAAATATGATTGCTTTTGGAGGTATAATCATGAGTTTTATAATTTTTTTAAAAAAAGCAATATACCAAAGAATTAGTATTTTTGATAAAGGTTTATTAATGATTACAATATTATTAATAGTTCTTACTGCATCCAGAAAATCTTTTTTATCAATATTTATAATGGCTTTTGGATATTTGATTATTTTTAGTTCTGGAAACTTTGTATTCAAGTACCTTAAGGTATTGATGTATAGTTTTGCTCTTTTAGCTATTTCCTTTTTTGCATTTAAGGATGCAATTGTAGTTGAAAGAATAACGGAAACCTTTAATTCTACAAAATCTGCAACCGATGAAGTTGAAATGTTTGATGGAAGGGCTTTGCAATATGTTAATGGAATTGAGGTTTTTAAAGAGAATTATATAACAGGTGTTGGATTATTAAATTATAGTCTAATAGATGAATGGGGGTTAGTGTTGCATTCTGAATATTTGGTTCAATTAGTTGAATGTGGAATTATTGGTTTTTTTATTTTTTTATTTTTTCATGCCTATATAATTCGGAGACTCTTAAAATTTAGAAAAAAAATAGAGTTTAAAAGAGTAGCTGGAGTTTTTCTTTTATATTATATTGTCTTTTTTATTCTCTCATGGGGTGGTTGGTCTTATAATGTTGTTGTATTCTGGATAGTACCTGGACTGGCTATTCGAATTTTAAATCAATTTCATTCTGGGGGGCTAAAAGGAAATAATATAACAATTAAGTATTAACGTGCTTTTATTTAAAATATACAACTAGTAATAGTATGAAAATTGCAATACATAAACGAGTAGGTAGTTTTAGTGATAGATGGATTGATTATTGTTTTAAAAATAAAATTTCGTATAAAATTGTAAACTGTTATGATTCGGACATTGTATCACAATTGGATGCCTGTGATGGGTTAATGTGGCATTGGGATCAAAACGATTATAAAGCACTATTATTTGCTCGTCAATTAACATTTGCTTTAGAAAAAAAGAATATTAAAGTTTTTCCTGATCTAAATACTGTTTTACACTTTGATGACAAAGTAGGCCAGAAATATTTATTAGAGTCAATTAATGCTCCACTCGTAAATTCATATGTTTTTTATTCGAAAAAGGATGCTTTAAAATGGGTTAATTTAGTGACTTTTCCTAAAGTCTTTAAACTTCGAGGTGGAGCAGGAAGTGTCAATGTGAGTTTGTTGAATTCAAGAAGGGAGGCTTTAAAACATATTAATAGAGCATTTGGAAGAGGTTTTAATCCAATTAATAAATGGACAAGATTGAAAGATAAAATTTGGGATTTTAAACGTGATCAAAATTTATCTGCAGTAAAAGGAATTCTGTCTAGTCTTATTCGTCTTTTTATACCTCTTGAATTAGAACGATTTTCACATAATGAAAAAGGGTATATATATATTCAAGATTTTATACCAAACAATAATTTTGACACAAGAATCGTAGTAATAGGAGAAAAATGTTTTGGTGTTCGTCGTTATTGCCGAAAAGGAGATTTTAGGGCATCAGGTAGTGGTCTTAAAGGATATGATGTTCAGTTTTTTGAAAAGGAATTAATTGAAGAGTCGTTTCATATTTCAAAAGCTTTACAAACACAATCATTAGCACTAGATTTTATTTGGGATGATAATAAGCCAAAAATTGTAGAAATAAGTTATTGTTTTGCCATGGGCAATTTTTATGATGATTGTCTTGGTTATTGGGATAAAGATTTGATATGGCATGATAAAGAAGTGAACCCACAAAAGTTTATTATTGAAGATTTCATAAATAATCTTACGAATTAAATTCTAGTTTTATGTCAATTAAAATTTGTTTTATAGCTTCACATTTCCCTCAAGGTGGTGCAGAAAGACAAACCACAGAGCTTATAAAAGGTTTGTTGATGAAAGATTATGAGGTTTCTCTGTTGCTTTACCAATCAGATATTGTTTTCTATTCAGAGCTAAAGAAATTAAAAGTCAATTTTATCCTAAATAGTAAAAAATCAAGTCAAATTACTTTTTTTAAATGGGTAAATAATATACTTTTTTTAAGAAAGAATTTAAAAAAGGAATCTTTTGATATTATCCATACTTATCTTTTTTATAACGGTATTTTAGTTCGGTTATTTGCACCAAAAAAATTTAAAAAAAAAATCATTTATTCTGTACGCAATAGTTATGAAGACGTTTCCAAGTTATTTTATTATTTAGATATAATATTGAACAAGCGATCTATAAATATTTATAATAGTAAAAAAAGTTTTATTCAACTGTATAAGAATCCATCAAGAAGTATTTTAAATAATAATCAGGTAATTTATAATGGATTTGATGTGTTGAAATTCAATGCAAATAATAGAAAACATAATAACATAATTACTATTGGAATGGTTGGTAGAATGACTTTTCAAAAAAATCAAATACAAGTTTTAAAAGCAATAGTAGAAATGAAAAAAGTGATAAATCATTCTTTTAAACTTTATTTAATTGGAGACAGTGGTTTGGACGAAGGAGTAAATATTAAAAATTTCATCAAAAAAAATGATTTAATTGCTGAAGTTGTTTTGCTAGATTCGCAAGAGAACATTGAAGATTATTACAGAATGTTTGATGTATTTGTATTGCCTTCTATTTATGAGGGATGTCCAAATGCTTTATTTGAAGCAATGCTTTCAAAGTGTTTATGTATTATTTCTAAAGGTGCTAATTCTGATTTTTTTATTAAAAATGGTGTAAATGGATTGGTTTATGATGGGTCTGATGAAATGTTAGAGTTGCAACTTAAAGCAGCCATTGATTTATTAAAAAAGGGGTTTGCAAATGAAATAATATTAAACGGCTATAATTATGCCATGGACAACTTTTCATTAACATCAATGGTTAATAAGTATCATAATGTTTATAATGATTTAATAGATAAAACTAAATGAGCAAAAACATTCTATTCTTAAAAGATAGTGAAATTAATGACTGGTTAATTGACGGATTTTCTCAAAAGAAAATTGATTTAACATTTTTTGGAATTGATAAAGGAACCCAAATGTTAAATCAACATAGATTTAAAAGAATAATCTATTTGCATTTTGGTTATTTAGTTTTATCTATTAAAGGATTATTTAAAAGTAAAAGGGATGATATAATTATTTGCTATCTCGATGTTTTAGCTTTATATGTTTTTATTTCTTCTAAAATATTTATGAAAAGAAGAAACATTATTGTGATAAACGTAATGTTTAATGATAATAATGATATAGTAACAAGAATAAAGTATAAGCTGTTTAAATGGATGTTAAATAGTAAGAAAATATATCCTTGTGTAACTTCAATAGAGTTACAAATGTATTATAACAAGTTATTTGATTTTCACAATAAATCATTTGAATTGGTACACGATTGCTATGGTAGGTTAGAGAATTTTAAAAGATCATATACAGAAGGTGATGGCTATGTGTTTTGCGGAGGAACTAATGGAAGAGATTGGGATACATTGGTTAGGGTAGCAAGTATTTTACCATCTATTAAATTTGTTATTGTTGGGCCTAAAAAAGAAACACTTGGCAAAAAATATCCTTCAAATATTAGATATTATCATAATATTAGTTTTAATAAATTTCAATTATTAATGGAAAAGAGCTCTATCTGTGCTTTGCCTCTAAATACCGAAGCACCAGCTGGTTTAATCGTGCTATATACCGCAGGTTTAATGTCGAAACCAGTAGTTACGACAAATAATGTGACTATGAGAGAATACATAGACTCTGGTGAAAATGGATTTTTAATTGAAAGAAATGACTATAGAAGTTTTGCTGATAAGCTAAGTTTTATAATGGAAGATAAGGAATATCGGATGAATTTAGGAATAAGTTTACATGAAAAAGTAAATCGACTAGGCTCGCCTCAAAACTTTATAGAAAATATAATTAAAATAGTTGATAAAATAAAAGATGAAAATATTACATACAAATTAATAATTGTCATTTTCGAAGAGGTGGTGCTGATGTTGTTTATTTAAATACAGGAGAACTATTAGAAAGTTTTGGTAACGAAGTGATTTATTTTTCAGTTAAAAACAAACGAAACAAAAAAACTAAATTTGAAAAATATTTTATTGAAGGTGTCGATTTTTTAAACACTTCGTTTTTTAATAAAATTTTATCATTACCTCGTTTTTTTTATTCGAATGAATCCAAGCGAAAATTGCATAAATTAATAAACACATATAATCCAGAAATAGCACATATACATTTATACAAAGGAGGCTTGACACCATCTATTTTAAAAGTACTTAAAAAAAAGAAAATTCCAGTTGTAATAACTTTGCATGATTATGGTTTATTGGATCCACATAATTTATTGTTAGATGGGAATTTGAATATTTCTGAAAAATGTATTAATGGCTCAGCGTTTAATTGTGTTCTCGAAAAATCAAATAGAAATAATTACATACTAAGTTTAGTTAGTACGATTGAATATATTTTTCACTCTACTTTTTTTCCTTTTGACAAGTATTTTGATACTATAATTGCAGTTAGTAAGTTTTCACAATCTAAACATTTAGAATCTAAAAAGTTTAACTGGTCAATAGCACATTTATATAATTTTAGCCCTTTATTAAATATTGTTGAAGAACCAACGAAAGAAAACCCTAAATATTTATTATATTTTGGGCGGCTGTCTAAAGAAAAAGGAATAAAGACATTGATCAAATCTGTTGAAGGTTTAGATGGTAAAGTTCATTTGAAAATTGTAGGTACAGGTAGTTTAGATTCTGAATTCAAAGAATATATACAAGAGAATAACCTTTCGTATATCCAATTGCTAGGTTTTAAAAAAGGAGAGGAGTTACAGAAATTAATAAAAGAATCATTATTTGTTGTTGTTCCGTCAGAATGGTATGAGAATAACCCAATGACAATAATAGAGTCTTATTGTTTTAGTGTTCCAGTAATTGGGAGTAGAATTGGTGGGATTCCAGAAATAATTAATGAAGGTGAAACAGGATACACTTATGAAATGGGCAATGTTAAATGTTTAACAAATGCAATTGAGAAAGGAATTAATTTGCCTGCTAATAAATACATGATGATGAAGCAAAACGCTCGGTTATTTGCAGAAGAAAATTTCTCCCCAGAATTACATTATTCAAAATTGATTGAATTTTACAATGAAACAATACAAAAACTAAAGTAGAATAATGGAAAAACAAAGATCTTCAAAATTTAAGTTCAGGCTTTTCATAGCAACAATACTTCGAAAAATTAGAATTTTTAGGTTTAAAATTAATGGCTATGACGTTCAGTATTCCACCATAATTGAAGGGTCTGTTGTTTTAGACAAATTATATCCTCAAGGAGTGCATATAGGAGCAAACACATTAATAGCTGGAGGTTCTATAATTCTTAGTCATGATCACTGTAAAAGGGTTGGAAATAATCAACCATATTTAACTGATACTTATGTCGGAAAAAATTGCTTTATCGCTGTAAAATCCATTATTTTGCCAGGAATTAAAATAGGAGATGGTGTTATTGTAGGTGCTGGCTCTGTTGTGACTAAAAATGTACCTTCAAATTGTATAGTTGCTGGGAATCCGGCTAAAATTATTAGAGAGAACATTGTTATGAATGATTTTGCTGCGCTTGAAAATTGGACAGTAGAAAAAGGTTGGCAATAACAATTTTAAAAATAAAGAAATAAATAGATATATGAAAAAAAGAATTTACATAGCAGGTTGTGGAGGAATGTTAGGAGAAGCATTTTATACTCAATTTAAAGAAAGTTATGATATTAAATGTACAGACAAAGATGTAAATGAAGATTGGTTGTCTTTTCTTGACTTTAGAGATAGAGATGCTTATATCAAAGATGTAGAAGGATTTAATCCAGATTACCTTTTCCATTTAGGGGCATATACAGATTTGGAGTTCTGTGAGGAAAATGTGGATGACACATATGTAACCAATACATTAGCTGTAGAGAATGCCGTTTATATAGCTAATAAATTAAATATACCGCTGTTATATATAAGTACAGCTGGGATATTTGATGGGAAACAAGATTTATATGATGATTGGGATATGCCAAATCCTTTAGGGGTTTATGCGCGTTCTAAATATATGGGTGAACGTTATGTCTGTGAAAACGCAAATCGTTTTGTGATTTGCCGAGCTGGTTGGATGATGGGCTCAGGACCTAAAAAGGATAAGAAGTTTATCCAAAAACTAATGAAACAGTTAAAGGACGGGAGCAAAGAGTTGTTTATCGTAAACGATAAAGACGGTACACCTACGTATACTCACGATTTTGCACTGACAGTAAAAGAACTTATTGAAAAAGAATATTGGGGTCTATACAATTGTGTTTGTGGTGGAGAAACCAGTAGGTTAGAAGTAGCTGAAGAATTGCTGAAGTTATTAAATAAAGAAAATGAAGTAAAAATAACATCTGTAACATCTGATTATTTTAAAGAAATATATTATGCAGAACGACCTCCGTCTGAACGTTTAGTTACTAAAAAACTTGACTTTAGACAGGTTAATAAAATGAAAGATTGGCGAATTGCATTAAAAGAATATATTGAAAATTATTACCAAGATTATCTATAAATGAAAAAAAAGGTAGCGTTAATTGGTACGAATGGGATTCCTGCAAAATATGGAGGATTTGAAACTTTAACGGAGTATTTGGCTAAATATTTAAATGAAGAATATGAGTTAAGTGTATATTGTTCAAAAACTCCTAAAGAGAACAGACTTAAAACTTTTTTGAATTCAAAGCTAATTTACTTGCCATTTAAGGCAAATGGTTGGCAGTCGATGATTTATGATGCTATTTCTATAGCTCATGCATTTTTTTACGCAGATGTTCTTGTAATTCTTGGATTTTCTGGAGTTTTTGCCTTTCCTTTTAAAGTGTTTTTTAGAAAAAAGAAAATTGTATTTAATATAGGTGGGGTTGAATGGCAGAAAGTTAGAGGTAAGAAAACATTTGCGGCAATAGAAGTTAGAGCTAAAAAATGGTTTGAAAAAGTTTGTGTATCCTATTCAGATGTTATTGTAACTGATAATCAAGTTCTTTGGGACTATGTCAAAGAAAGGTATAATATTGATAGTGTCTTGGCAGAATATGGAGGAGATCATGCGGTTAAGAAACCTGTAACTGAACCTTTAGTAGTAAAGTATCCTTTTTTAGCTAAAAAATACGATGTATCTATATCTAGAGCACAAGAAGATATGAATATTCATATGTTAATTGAAGCGTATAAACAAATTCCAGATAGAGACCTTGTAATTGTTTCAAACTGGGAAACCTCTGAATATGGATTAAAGTTGAAAAACGAGAGTAAAGAAAAGTACCCTAATATTTACCTTCAAGATGCGGTTTATAATTTAGATGAATTGAACGCGATTAGAAGTAATGGCCAAATTTACTTTCATACACACTCCTTATGTGGAACAGCACCTTCATTAACTGAAGCGATGAGTTTAGGACTTCCGGTTATTTGCTATGATGTAAATACAAATAGATCTTCTACAGAAGAAAAGTCTTATTATTTTAAAGATGCTGAATCTTTAGTTCACATTCTAGATGGTTTAGATGAAGCTGCGATAAGTTTGTTAGCTGAAGATATGAACGAGATAGCAATTAGACGTTATAACTGGAAACGGATAGCTGAACTATATAGAAAATGTATAAAATAATATTATTATAAAAAAATATGGAAATTCTAATTTATGGTTTTGGAAGGATGGGACTAACTCATTACTCAATTCTTAATAGCATTATACCCAATGCGAAGTTTACTTTTATCGAACCTAATAAAATATTGAACCTTATTAGTAGGAAAAATATAAAAGGGAAGTTTTTAAAAAGCGATGAAAAAATAAAAAAATCTTTTGATCTAACATTAATTACTACGCCACCATTTATTCATAAAGACTTAGCCAGTAAATGTGTAAGTAGAGGAGATAAAATTGTGTTTGTAGAAAAACCGTTTGGGGGTCATTCTAATACTTCTGCAGATTTAGATGCAAAAAATGTATTTATTGGATATGTTTTAAGATTTAATCCCGTTGTAGAATGGATTAAAAATAATATAGACCCAAACGATATTATAGAGTGTAGTGCAAAGTATGTAAGTAATACTTTAGAAAAAAAACCTAAAGGCTGGCGTAATGGGCCATATTCTGGTGTTTTAAATGAAATAGGATCACATGTATTAGATATGATTAATTATTTATTTGATATTGAGGATTTCAAAATAACTAAGACTGAATTGAATTCTATTATTTCTGATGTAGATGATGAGGTTAAAATATCTCTTTTGTCAAAGGAAAGAAATTTTGAGTTTTATTTTAATTGGGTAGATAAATCACTAAGAAAACCTGTTTTTGAGGTTTCAATTAAGTTGAAAAATGGTGATTTAATAATTTTTGACCAGCAAAAGGTGGTAGTTAATAATAACCAGGAAGAAAAAACGATTTCAGTAGTTGATTTGAATCAGGATATCCCTTTTTATTTAAGAGGTGTAGATTTCACGAAACAAATGCAAGATTTAACACATAAAAGAGAAACTATGTGTAGTTTGAATGAGGCAATCACCATAAATAGATTAATGAAAGAAATTATAACAAGATGAAAATATTATTAGGGGATAATCAATTTTTTGGGGTTAACCATTATGATCTGAAAAAAGGAAATTTAACAAAACAGAAGTTTAGTGATAAGGATGAAATTCAGGACTTTATCAAGGAGGCCCAAAAGATTGGACTTGATGGTTTTATGATTAACTCAAACAAAATGGGGTATGAAATAGTTAAAGATTATCAATTAGAAAAAAATAAAGAAATACATTATAGTATTCCTTATCCACATAAATATGCTTCATTAATTAATGAAGAAGGTATGTTGAATTTATTAAAATATTTCTTATCAAATACTTCATTTTTGAATCTTGTAGTTTCATTGCCTAAATTTTTGTTTACTGGTAATATTAAGCATTTAATTTCTTTAGTTTCTGGTCTTGAAGTACCAAAAAGTTTACCTAAAGGCAGTACCGTCTATATTCAAAATGTTATAACAGATATGCTTATAGGTATTGATAGATTTGATATTTTAGAAGCTTTTGCTAAAGATGTTAGAAAGAGAGGTTACAAACCTGGTCTAATCACCTTGAATCCAATTAAACTGGATGAATTAGTGAAGAAATCAGTACTAATAAACAAAAAAGATTTGACTGTTTGTTTTAATATCAACCATGCAGGGTTTAATGTGTTTCCAAGCAAGAAATTAGTTGAAAATTTTGTAAAATCTCAGCATAATTACAATTTAATGGGTATGAGTATATTCTCTAGCGGTGGTTCAAACATAACTGAAGCAATTAAATATATTAAAAACTTAGGATTGGATTATGTTGTCTTTGGATCTTCTAGACTTGAAAATATTGAGAGCAATTTTAATAGATTAAAAAATTAATTAGATGCTTTAATGGCAGATAATAGGGAAAAGGAGATGTGTCGAATTCCAAAAGAAGAATAAAAATACTTTTTGGGGGTTTATGACAAGTTGATTTTTTTACAGTTTTCAATGGATTATTTAAAACAAGTTATTGTAATTGACTGAACATTTTCTCAGTAATTTAAAAACAAGTTGAATATGTGAAGTGACCAAGAAATCTAAAAAAAATGCCAACATTAAAGAGTAGTATAAAAAGGGATGAAAAAAAGTTATACAATTAAGTATGTTTAATAAAAGTATTGTTGTTTCAGGAATTACTGGTTTTGTTGGAACAAACTTAAAAAGATATTTGGATTCCAGTTATTCTGTTATTGGGGTTTCTAGAACCCCTTCAAAGAATGATTTAAGTTATCAAACATTAAGTTTAGAGAAGTTAAATGAATCAAAAACATTCATTCATTTAGCAGGAAAGGCACACGACTTAAAAAATACTTCTAAAGATAAAGAATATTTCGAAGTTAACACAGAATTAACCAAAACAGTATTCAATCAGTTTTTGAAAAGTGAATGCGAAACTTTTATTTACATGAGCTCTGTAAAAGCTGTTACAGATAAGGTGAATGGATTTTTGGATGAAGAAGCAATACCAAATCCAATTACAGTCTATGGAAAATCAAAACTAGCAGCTGAAGAATTTATTTTGAGTCAAAAACTACCAATTGAAAAACGAGTGTATATTTTAAGACCCTGTATGATACACGGACCAAATAACAAAGGAAACTTAAATTTGTTGTACAGTTTTGTCTCTAAGGGAATTCCGTATCCTTTTGGAAGCTATGAAAATAAGCGGTCTTTTGTATCTGTTGAGAATTTGTGTTTTGTAATTAAAGAATTGATTGAGAATAAAAATATAGATTCTGGTATTTATAATGTAGCAGATGATATTCCTTTATCTACAAAAGAATTAGTTCAGGTTATGGGAGAAGTTATAGCTAAAAAGACTAAAATTTTGAACATCCCTAAGCCCTTTATAAAGCTGCTTGCTAAAATTGGTGACCTATTACCATTTCCAATTAATTCTGAGCGAGTTGAAAAACTTACAGAAAATTATTGTGTATCAAATTCAAAAATCAAAAAAGCTATCAATAAGGAGTTACCTTTGTCTGCTAAGAAAGGAATAGAAAAAACGATTGCAACATTTAAGTAAACCATGGAGTATCTGATTATATTAATAATATTACTTGTTTTATCATATGGCTATGTGAAAATTGCAGAAAAATACAATATTGTAGATAAACCAAATAATAGAAGCTCTCATTCGCTTGCCACAATTCGTGGTGGAGGTATTTTATTTTTACTTGCTGTATTGATTTTCTTTTTCACCAATGACTTTCAATATCCTTACTTTGTTGTAGGAGTGGTAATAATTGCTGTTGTTAGTTTTATAGATGACATACGCACGTTAACTTCAAAATTAAGATTACCTTTTCAATTTATTGCCGTTGGGCTTGTTTTATATCAGCTTTCAATGGGAGTGGAAACTCTTTGGTTATTCCCTGTGTTATTGATAATTGGAGTGTTATTTCTGAATAGTTTTAATTTTATGGATGGGATAAACGGAATTACAGGCTTGTATAGTATTGCTGTGCTCTCCGGTTTTTTTTATATTAACTATGAAAATGAATTCATTAATAATGATTTTATTATATTCCCTATGTTGTCGTTGTTAGTTTTTGGGTATTATAATTTTAGAAAGAAAGCTCGTTTTTTTGCTGGGGATATTGGAAGTATATCAATGGCCATGGTTATTCTTTTTTGCTTAATGTTTTTAACAAGAGAATTAATGTCTCCATTAGTTTTATTATTTATAGTTGTTTATGGAGCTGATGCTCTGATGACATTACTGTATAAAGTAGTTATTAAAGAGAAAATGTCTCAGCCACATAGGCATCATATCTATCAAAAACTAGTTGATGTTTTAAAGTGGCCTCATTTAAAGGTTTCTATCTTGTATACTATTCTACAGATCATGATTAATTTTATTGTTTTTTATGGGTATCAGCTTGAGCTATCAGTACAATATTTACTTTTTTTTGCTGTAGTTTTTATATTGATCATTGGGTATATTTTGTTGTTTAGATTTCTTAAGTTAAAGTCTAAAACGTTGTTGATTTGAGAGAAAAAATATTTTTATCAGGTTCAGTAATTGGTAATCTTCAACTAAATAATATTAAAGAGGCACTAAATACGTATCAATTAGTGTTTGGTGAGCATATTACTAATTTTGAGAATGATCTTGAGAGTCATTTAAAAAACAACTCAAAAGTTGCTTGTTTATCTTCAGGTACAGCAGCCATTCATTTGGCATTGATATTAGCAGGAGTTGTGCAAGATGATGAAGTGCTCTGTCAAACATTTACCTTTTCTGCATCAGCAAACCCAATAACCTATCAAGGAGCAAAACCAGTTTTTATTGATAGTGAGAAAGACACCTGGAATATGTGTCCATTAGCACTAGAAGAAGCTATAAAAGATAAAATTAAAAAAGGAAGGAAACCTAAAGCAATCATTTTTGTGCACTTATATGGAATGCCGGCAAAAATAGATGAGATTATGGCAATCTCTAAAGAATATGAAATTCCATTGATTGAAGATGCAGCAGAAGCATTGGGCTCAACTTATAAAGGCCAGAAATGTGGCACCTTTGGTGAATTCGGAATTTTATCTTTTAACGGAAATAAAATTATTACTACTTCAGGTGGAGGCGCTTTGGTTTGTAAAACGGAAGAAGCTAAGCAGAAAGCCATTTTTTTAGCGACTCAAGCTAGAGATAATGCAGTGCATTATCAACATTCAGAAATTGGGTATAATTATAGAATGAGTAATGTCTTAGCTGGAATTGGAAGAGGGCAAATGGAAGTATTGGATAAGCATGTTGGGTTGCGTAGAGAAATGCACCAATTTTACCAAGAAATTTTTAAAGATATAAAAGGAGTTACCGTGTTTACAGAACCTAATTCAGACTTTTATTCAAACCACTGGTTAAGTTGTATTGTTATTAACGAAACGGTCACTGGTTTTTCTAGCCAAAAGTTGCGATTGCAATTAGAAAAAGACAATATCGAGTCTCGCCCTTTATGGAAACCAATGCATTTGCAGCCGGTTTTCAAGGACTGTGATTATTATGGAGGAACCGTCGCAGAAGACTTGTTTAAAGATGGTTTGTGTTTGCCTTCGGGATCAAATCTTACAGATGATGACCGAGAAAGGATTATGGAGTCTATTCAGAGAGTAGTGAATAGGGATTAGCAAATAGGGAATAGTGGAGTTTAGTTTTTGTCATAGTTCCAGTCTCAGTCTCAGTCTCAGTCTCAGTTTTGGTCGAGGTTTAAGTCTTCATCTTTGTTTTTATGATATTACAACAGTCGTCTTTCAGTCCTCCTTCGCAATGACGCTTTAATGAAGAGCTCATCGATATAATTGTCATTTAGCAATACATTTTTAAGTAGGCAGTCTGTCAAAGAAATAAAGAGCGAAAACACGGAAGTGCAAAGCGTAGCTTTAAGCATGCAGTGTTGTGAGCGAGTGATCCACAGGAATTTCCTATGACAGATTTTGATTTTTGTAACTTTCCATCAAGGAAAAGTTAGAAATTAAATAGTTATAAGTTGTTCTTTGCATGGATTCGGTGATTAAATGGAGTTAAAATTACACAGCGGGTTTTCATCAAGGGAGAGTTCAATGAATAGAATGGTTACTCTTGTTTTCTTACTTTTTCTTTTCCATTGATGAAAAGAAACAAAAATCTAGTCTTTATTTTTCAACGGTCAAATGTGCTTTTACTTTCTAAAAGAAAAGAATTGTTCATGTGTTTCTTATTTTTATGGGAATTCACGAATCTTCGATTTCACTCTGTTCAGACAGCTTTTCTTTTGTACGAAAGCTTCAAGTATTTGACACTCGTTTACAAAATTTATGACCTTTTCATTTAGGTTTATAGTTTTCAGTAAGAATTCTGTCAAAGTGATAAAAAGTGTTTAAGTCTGAGTCTGAGTCTGAGTCTGAGTCTGAGTCAATGTCTAGGTCTTCGTCAAAATCATCGTCTACATCATTGATCAATAAACAATGATTGGTTGTTCATAATAATTTGTCCGGAAAAAAACCTATATTTGTTAAAAATAAAGAACAAAAATGTATTTAGAAATTGAAAGATACGAAAAGCAAATAATTAAGTTAGTTGACTTTATTAACAATGGTCCCTATAAGTTAGAGTACATATTAGAAAAGTTAAATATTAGTAGAACGACATTTTATACAAAGCGTAAAAATTATAATTTTAACCTATCAGAAATAAAAGTTCTAGCAAAAATGTATGATGATGTTGATGCAACATCTAGGTTAGAAAAAAGTATAAATGAAGGGTTAGAAGACATTAAAGCAGGAAGAGTCTATGAACTAGATGAGGTGTTAAATGAGGTTAGAGAAAAATATGAGCTATAAAGTAATAGTATCATCTAGAGCCAAATCAGATATATTCCAAACTGTTGATTATTTATA
>MAAC01010215.1_pt1 | contig 33479 bp, 23 predicted proteins | sample 1115981 | NCBI WGS metagenome assembly MAAC01 (sample SAMN04961126, study PRJNA320927) | seawater metagenome | isolation source: sample BD02T64 sea water enriched with oil for 64 days | place: USA:Gulf of Mexico | collected 2013-07-27 | reverse complement strand
TGGTTGTGTAAACAATCAATGGGGCGGTCAGTACTATGAAACCTCTCCATTTGGTTTCAATGGTGGTTTTTACTACATGAAAGCAACATATAACTTCTAAATTCGACGAAGTTTGTTAAGATAAAACCTCAGCTTGCGCTGGGGTTTTTTTATTTATAAGAAGTAATAAATATATTTATGAGTTTAATTGTTAAAGCTAATCAGTTTTTGCATCATGGTCATGTTAAGCAAGCGGAACAGTTATATAGACAATTGTTACGACAAAACCCTAACGATATCGATGCGCTGTGGGGATTAGGAAAAGTAGGTCTAACTTTAGATAGTTATCAAGGAAGTTATGATATTTTTAGTCGTTGTGTTGAATTAGTTTCGACAGTGCCTCAATTATGGTTATCGCTAGCACAGGCATGTGAAAAGTTAAGACGATTTAAAGAGTTAGAAAAAGCACTCCTTCAAGCATATAAGATCAAACATGACTATGTTCCTACTTTACTCGCGTTGGCTACGTTTTATTGCCAATCAAATCAACTCGAAAATGCCAATAACTATTTAAACAAAATATTAAAAATTGTGCCTGAACATCCTCAAGCTTTCGCTTTGAAAGTACGTATTAAAAGTCAAACGACGATAAATAAATACGCGAGTAATTTATTGGAAAAGTTGTCTCAACCTAAATGTGTATTTAGCGAGAATGAGCAGATATTATTACACTATGCTTTTGCTGATTTATTCCAAGGTCTTGGCAATGTAGAACAAGCATATAAGCATTTTCAACAGGCCAATTTCAAACAAAAAAATACCATCAACTTTACTGTTGCTGACATGAAATCGTATTTTACTAGTTTGATTGAAACTTTTTCCTCAGAGTTACTTGATAGCTCATTGAATAGCAAGCAGAGTAAAACAATTAATTTAACGCCTATATTTATTGTAGGTCAGCCTCGTTCAGGTTCAACTTTATTAGAGTCAATGTTAAGTGCTCATAGTGAAATTAGCACTGCAGGTGAATTACCCTTTCTGGCTGGTGATATCGCTCAAGGAATAGAGCAAATAACAGGTCAAAATTTTCCTGAAGGCTGTAATCATTTGTCACATGACCAATGCCAAACTCTCGGACAGCATTACTTAAGTCATATGAAAACGATAGCTCCAAATGCGAAGTATATCATTGATAAAATGCCAGCAAATTATCAATCAATAGGATTGATTAAAATGTTATTGCCCCACGCAAAAATCATTCATATATCGCGCAGCGTGAAAGATGTTACTTGGTCCATTTTCAGCAATTATTTTGAAGCGAATGAGCCTTATTTTTGTTCAATTGATGAAATCATCAACTATAGTAAAAATTATCATGAAGTCATGGCGCATTGGCACAAAGTGTTACCAAACTTTGTCCATGACCTTAGTTATGAATCATTAGTGAATAACCCTGAAGAAGTGCTTTCAAAGGTATTAGCGTTCTGTGGTTTAAGCTTTCAAACAGCTTGTTTAAATTTCAGTGATAGAAAAGGTTATATTGCTACTCTTAGCGATGTGCAACTTCGCTCAGGTATAAAAACTAATCAAAATAAAGCATGGCAAGCTTATGAGGAGTTGCTACCTGAAAACTTTCGACAATTAACCTAATAAGCATACAACTGAGAATATAAAAAAGCCCGTCGAATACTTTCTATATCGACGGGCTTTATTTTTGAGATTACAAATTAAAGTGTTCTACAGTTTGAACTCTTGAACTGATTGCTGTAATTCTTCAGAAAGCTTTGCTACTTCACTACTTGATGCGGCGGTTTGTTGTGAACCAGCTGTAGTTTGTTCAGCTATAGCTACAATAGACTCTAAGTTTTCACTAATTTCGTGGGCAACAACACTTTGTTCTCCTGCTGCGGTAGCAATTTGTGAGCTACGATCAAAGGCTTCGTGAACGGCATGAGTAATAGTTTCTAAGGCTTTATCGGCCTCTTCGGATTGACTAACACAATCGGCAGCTTTTGACTTACCTGCATCCATTACTGTTACAGCCTTACCTGCACCAGATTGAAGCGATTCAATCATCGTTTGAATCTCTGAGGTAGACTCTTGTGTTCTACTCGCAAGTGTTCTTACTTCATCAGCTACAACAGCAAAGCCTCTACCTTGCTCACCAGCTCGTGCGGCTTCAATAGCAGCGTTTAAAGCTAACAAGTTGGTTTGCTCAGCAATACCACGGATAACATCTAGAATACCACCTATAGAAGCGCTGTCTTGTTGTAGTTGATTGATTACTTGAGCAGCTGAGTCAACTTCGCTTGCTAGTTGTTCTATGGTTTGTCTATTGCGGTTAGATATTGTTTTAACACGCTCTGCTTCATCGTCAGCATGTTTAATTTCGCCTAATGCATCATTAGCACTCGCTAATACGCTTTGTGCAGTACTGCTCATTTCAGTTGTTGCTGAAGCCGCTTGTTCTACTTGATTTCGTTGCTCTTCAATAGCTGTAGTACTCTCGGCAGTAACTGCGGATGTTTGTTCAGCTGCAGCTGCTAATTGTGAAGAACGATTAACAATGCCTTCAATTAGGTTTCGTAGACTATCAATTAATAAATTACAGTTCTTAGAAAGTAGCGCAAATTCATCTTGACCGCTTTCATCTAATTTACGTGAAAGATCACCAGAAGAAACGATATTAAGCATGTCATTCACTCGGCTAAGTGGGCGAGTAATACTAATTAAAGTAAAGCGGGCAATAATCACCGCAATAATAATAGAAATAACGGCAATAATAGTGGTTTGACTATTGCCGCTAGACACAGAGTCTTTAACAAGCTCACTTGCTTCTAAAGTGGCTTGGTTGGCTAATTCTACCTGTGTATCGAGTATTTTATTCACTTTAGTTGTATTTGCTTCTACAGCTTTCAACATATCTTTTGCTTGTTGATTAGCTGTTAATTGAGATCTTTTATAAAACAAAATACCAGCATCCGGAGATAGTAAGGCTTCAATGCTACCGAACGATTCGGATAACTCTTCAGCCACGCCGTCAATATTATTCATATTCAATTCAGCTGTAATCTCTTTTACTGAGCTTTGCGCGCCTTCTAAACTAAATGAAATTTCACTTTCAATTAACTCAGCCGTACTATCGGACAAAGTATCTCTGTATTCAAAAGAAGAAGAGACAATCGCATTCAATTGATTTTCTAACTGCTCACTTAACGTAATTGCACGTTGCAATTTAGTATCCGCTAGTCGATGGTCAGCTAAATCGAGTAACAATGTAACAGCATCATCGGCTTTTTCTTCTAGGTCACTAATTGAGTCTTGTAATGTATTTCCTTGCTCAATAGAGAGCTTTCTATTTTGAAAAACAGCTAACGCTTCTTCTTCAAAAGAAGCATAAATTTGAGTAACTTTATTTAGATTGCTAATGAGGTTGTTTTCATTTTGGACTAAAGTTTTAAGTTGTTTAAAAGCAGGGGTAAATTGTGAGTCAATTGCTTGGTATGCATCGAGATCTTTTGTCAATGAAGCAAGTTCAACTTGATAGAATCCCTTTAAAGTAGCATTTGCCATTTGACCTAGTTGCAATGAAAGTTTATTACTGCCTTTTAATGTTGGTATCGCTAGCTGGTTTTGTTGATCAGTAGAATCACTAATCGTATTTAAGTTAAGTAAAGAAATCGCGCTAATTAAAATAAGTAGAATTGAAATGACGGCAAAACCACCAATAATTTTCATCGCTACGGTTAAATTCATAGATACCACCAATTAGTGTTAAACAAATGCATTAGTTTTTAGAACAAGTGAAGAAAGGCTTAATCATCCATTATTCTCTTATGTTAGTTCATTTTTATTGTTTTGAGTAAATTTTTGCTTAAGCTTTGCATCCATTTAAAGCAATTAGCACGATTACTAAGATATTATCGGCTATCATTCTAATATATTTAGTATTCTTAACAGGTATTTAATAATAAAATAGTGCTAATAGTTCCAGTATATCAAGCTGAACAGCTTTTTCACCTTTAAATCAGTTTTTATTACTAAGTTTAAGAATTTGCTTGATGTGCCTGTTCAATAAAGATTTTTTTATCATGCCAACGCAGCATAGTTAAGTGGTTACCCCAGACACAACCTGTGTCTAAGGCGTAAACGTTTGGATGTGAACAATGGCCCATTAATGCGGCCCAATGACCGAATACCCAAATAGTACTCTCAACAGTTGTTGAAAGTTCATACCAAGGTATTAGATTTGCTTGTTGCGTTGATGTGGAAGGCGAGGGCGATAATTTATTAACAAATTCTAGTTGCTGATTCTTAAAGCAATAACGCATACGCGTAAATGCATTGACACTGAATCTAAACTTTTCTACTTCAGTAATAGCCTGTAGCCAATCATTAGGTTGCTCACCATACATTAGCGATAGCCACTGATTTCTATCAGTCGAACGTAAGCGCTGTTGAACAAAATCAGCTTGAACTATTGCTTGTTGTAAACTCCATTGAGGGGGAATACCTGCATGGCTCATATAAGCATTATCATCCGCTATTTGTTGTAACAGTGGCTGTTGAGCAAGCCAATCCATTAATTCATCAACATCGTCAGCACAAAGTAGCGATTCAAGTTTATCTTGTTTTTTAACTTTCTTAATATCGGCATAAACTGCCAATAAGTGCAAATCATGGTTCCCTAAAACGACTTTTGCAGAATGACCTAGAGATTTGACAAAACGGAGTGTAGCTAAAGAATCTGGACCTCTTGCAACAAGGTCGCCCGCTAAATACAGCTGATCTTTTGCCTTATCAAAATCTACTTGATTAAGTAATGCTTTCAGTTCGCTATAACAACCTTGTATATCGCCAACTAAATAAATAGCCATTTAATTAGTGACCACTTTGCTCTTGCGCTCTTTTTAGGGCGCGTCTAGATTGTTTTTTATCTGATTTATCAACTTCTTCTAGAGGAGGGTTATCAACGATAAAGTTAGCCAATTTGATATAGTCATCAAGTGTTAAGTTTTCGGGACGCAAATTGGCATCAATATTAAGGCTTGCTAGCTGTTCAACGTTTATCAACTTTTTAAAACCGTTACGGATTGTTTTTCGTCGTTGATTAAAAGCAGCTAAACAAACAGTATTTAATGCATTGATGTCTTTTACAGGGTTTTTAATTTCTTTGTGCGGCAGTAAACGCACAATGGCAGAGTCAACCTTAGGCGCTGGTTTAAATGCCTCAGGGCCAATTTCCATCACTGGAATTACTTGACACTGGTATTGAGTCATAATAGATAAACGACCATATGCTTTACAATCTGGCCCTGAAGCCATGCGTTCTACGACTTCTTTTTGTAGCATGAAATGCATGTCTTTCACTTTGTCTTTGAAAGTTAATAAGTGAAAAATAAGTGGCGTAGAAATATTGTAAGGCAGATTGCCAAAAATACGTAATGGCAACTCTGGTTTGGCAAGTTGAGCAAAGTCAAAATTTAAGGCGTCTGTCTCATAAATCGTTAAATGCGGCGCTAAAAAAGGGTGGTGGCGTAACCTGTGAGCTAGATCTCTATCTAGCTCTACCACAGACAATTTTTCAGCTCTTTCAATCACAGGTTCGGTTAAGGCACCAAGTCCAGGACCAATTTCTATTAAATTTTCACCTGGCTCTGGATTGATCGCATCAACAATATCGCTAATAACAGCATCATTATGTAGGAAGTTTTGTCCGAAACGTTTTTTAGCCTGATGGCCTAAGTGGATTTTACTATTCATAATTTTCTCTAAAGAGTAGAGTAGTCTACTCTATATTATTTACTGCTATTGGCTAAGTTGATAGCATTCTTCATCGCTTCCATCATACTTCCAGCATCAGCTTGACCTGTACCTGCTAGCTCTAAGGCGGTACCGTGATCTACTGAAGTGCGAATAAATGGCAGGCCTAAAGTGATATTAACTGACGCACCGAAACCTTTATATTTTAACACAGGTAGCCCTTGATCGTGATACATGCTTAATATTGCATCGGCGTCTTTTAGATACTTTTCCTGAAAAATGGTATCTGCAGGTAAAGGCCCAATAATGTCCATTCCTTCATTGCGAAGTTCTGCAAACGCAGGCTCCATTATTTCAATTTCTTCACGACCTAAGTGCCCATCTTCACCGGCATGAGGATTGATACCACATGCATAAATTCTCGGTGACTCAATACCAAATTTAGTTTGTAGGTCTTGGTGAAGAATGCGAGTTACTTTTTGCAAGCGCTCAAAAGTGATAGCTTTTGCAACATAGGCAAGTGGTATATGGGTTGTCACAAGTGCTACTCGTAAACCGGTTGTCGCAAGCATCATCACTACATCAGGGCAATTAGCTTGGTTGGCAAAATATTCAGTATGACCACTAAAAGGTATACCTGCCTTGTTTATAAGCCCTTTGTGCACAGGCCCCGTTACTATCGCGTCAAATTCACCTGACATATTCTTGTCGCATGCGACTTTGAGTGTTTCGACTACGTATGCACCATTGCTGGTATCGAGCGTGCCGGCAATCGCAGGTTGGGCTAACTCAACATCTATTATAGTTAGGGTACTTTTAGCTTGCGGCGTGGCTTCAACACTTGCATCATAGTCTGTAAAGCTAATGGGTAAATTTAGTTGCTTGGCGCGTTGCGCTAATAACACTTTTGAAGCTACAACAACAAGTTGCACTGGCCATGCTTGTTGAGCAATAGTAATGACTAGATCAGGGCCTATACCTGCAGGTTCACCGGGTGTTATGGCAATGCGCTTTGTCATTGTTATTTATCCTGTTCAAAAACTTCGATGTATGCTTCGTCACGTGTTTCTTTAATCCAGCGTGCGCTTTCTACCCCAAATTTACGGTTATGTAGTATTTGGTAGGCGCGGTTTTGATTCATTTGTGAGGTAGCATCTACCATACGACGATCATTCAATTGAATTATATGCCAGCCAAAAGATGAGCGAAATGGCTTGTGATACTCGCCTACTTTCATTGACGCTAAGGCTTCTGTAAAGGCAGGATCATAACTTGTTGGGTCAGCCCAACCTAAATCACCACCACGAACTGAGGTTGGTCCTTCAGAGAATTCTTTCGCAAGATCGGCAAAATTTGCATCACCAGCATTTATTTTGTCTAGCATTTCTTGTAACTGCGCTTCAGCTTTTGCTTCACTTAAAATAATGGAGGGTTTAACTAATATGTGGCTGGATTTTACTTCTTCAACTTCAACAATTTGACGACCACGTATATCAAGTACTTTCACAATACTAAAGCCTAAGCCTGTACGAATAGGACCCACAACAATGCCTTTATCTTTGCCGGCGATTAATTCTGAAAATAAGGTTGGCATTTCGTTAATATTTTTCCAACCTAAGTCACCGCCTTCTAGGGCATTCGCACCACCAGAAGAGGCAATGGCGATTTTCTTAAAGTTAGAGCCATTATTAAGTAATTCAATAACCTTGTCGGCGCGTTTTTTACTGGCAGTAATATCCGCTTGAGTTGGGTCTGAAGGGAATTCAATTAAAATGTGGCCTAAATTGTATTCAATATCATTGGTGGTTTGTGCTTTCATTAAATCGAGTAAATTGGTAACTTCTTGTGGAGACACATAGATACGACGTCTTACACTGTTGCGGCGAACTTCTCCAGACACTAATTCTACGCGAACATTTTCACGATATTTTTCATAATCTTCGCCTTCACTTATAATGGCTTGACGAAATTGCTCTAAGGTAAGTTTGTTTTCTTGAGCCATATTGGTAATGGTTTGATCTAGTTGTGCATCACTCACCTGTATGCCCATACGTTCACCAATCTGCATGATTAAGCTATTATTTACCAACTTATCCATAACTTGCGTGCGCAAAGCTTTGTCCGAAGGTAATGATTGGTTGTTTTTCTCTGCTTGTGTTTTTATGTTTGTTAACAGATCTTGAACTTCTGATTCAAGCACAACACCAGAGTTTACAATAGCTGCTACTTTATCTAATTGTTCTTCTTTAGCTTGCACATTAATCGACAAGCTTGCGCATATTGTGCTGGTGAGCATTAAAACTTTAACTATATTTTTCATGAATTTTACATCTTCGTTATGGTTGTTAGTTCTGCAAATAGTATGGGCGTTTATACCCAAAAATACTTGAATTAAACATTTCTTGTGTGCCAATGGTACCTTGCTCCCCATTTAGCCCCTTGATGATAAACTCTAATTTAAAACCACTATTAAATTCGTCGCGGTTATCGTTAAAGAAATCCTCATCATTTAAGTTTGAATTTATGTGTCTATGATAGGCTATTCGTATAGCCCAACAGCAGCTTTCATATTGTAAACCGGCGTAACTTTCCAAACTACGTTGCTCTTTTAAGTCTTGAGTGACGCGACCGACAAAAGCCCAATTTTTGTTCATAGCAACGTTTGCTAGCAGAGACACTTGTTCTAAACTACTACCTGAGACATTACGAGTATACCTATGGTTCAATTGAACTGAATTATATTTATCAATTTGATAGTTTAGTGCCACTTGGCTCTTATTGGTGAAACTTTCAATGGTATTGTATTGTATATCACTACTGATTTGCCACTTATGATTTAATCGGTAAAATAAATTAGCAGCAACAGACGATTTTTGCTTGCTCTCAATAGTGTTGTCACTACCTTCAAATATTTCGTCAAAACTGTTATTGTCAGATAGATATTGAATTCGACCTATACTGAGACGAAAAACCTCTAAGTTTGAGGGGTCGAGAAGTCTACTGGTAACACCCCAAGTATATTGATTAGCGCCCGCTATTCTATCTAAGCCGCTATAGCTTTGGTCTCTAAATAAACCATTAAAATCATCTTGTAATGCCGTGGTGTCATACAAACCAATAGCCGTTTGATCTTTTTCAGGAATATATAAATATTGAATTTGTGGCTCTATTGTTTGGGTGTAGCTGTTACCGAATAAAGACATTGCTCTATCAAAATTAATGCCGCCATGAAAACGCAATTTCCCGAGTGTTCGATCAATAGTTTCACTTAATTGGCTTTGTTGAGCAATATTATTTTGTTGATAATAAGTATGCATTAGTTTTAATTCTGAATTAAAAAACCAAGCAGGAGTAGATATTGGTATATTAAGCGCCACTTCAGCGTGGTAACGATTGGCACTATTTTGCTGTTTGCTTTGGGCTTGAAAGCTGGTTAATTCAGAGTAAAACTCAAATTGTCCAGCTACATTGTATTCTGCCAGTAAATTGAATGGTTGTTGAGCTGAAACCTCAAGGTGGGCTGGCGTTTTATAACTTATTTGGTGATTACCTAATACTTCAAAATCTTGCAGCTTCATAGTTGCTTGCCATTGCTCACCAAAATAAGATAGCTCACCAATTTGGTATAAATAGGCATCGTTAGCGTTGTAATGCTTAGACCCAATATCAACTAAATAATTATCATCACTAATAGTGGTGTAATCGATATAAGCCCTAAAATCATCTGAAAAGGTACCAACGTGCTGAAACCTTGCAAGATATCGAGCATCATTGTTGGATTTTATTTCATTATCTTTAGGTAAATATTCTATATTAATACTGCCGTTTTGCTCTGCTAATAAATAACGAAGCTCCGTTTTTAATTGTATACCGCGTTTAGACATGTAACGTGGCGTTATAGTCGCATCCACTTCAGGAGCAATATTCCAATAATAGGGCGTTTCTATTTCAAAACCTACATTGCTAGAGGTACCAATTTTGGGATATAAAAAGCCACTTTTACGTTGCTTAGAAACAGGAAAATTGAAATAAGGCATATAGAGAATGGGTACATCAAATAACCGTATTTGTGCATGGTATGCTTCACCAACGCTACCGTCTGCAGATATTGTTATTTCAGAAGCCTTTATTTGCCAGGCTGGATTGTCGCCTACGCAAGTGGTAAAAGTTGAATCTAATAAACTTAGTCCATTTTCTGAACTGATCTGTAACTCGTCAGCACTTCCGTGTCCTGGGTTGCCATATAGCTGATATGCGGCATCAAGCATGGTACTTTTTTGTTCTTTTTTACTGGCATTGAGTTCACTGGCCAAAATATCAATATTCTGGTTTTGGTAGTGAATGTTACCTTGCGCACTAAATGTCATTAATAAACGATCAAAGGCAAGCTGATCCGCTGTAATTGTTTGGCTTTTGTCAACTAGGGTGACGTCGCCAATAAAATTGGCAAGCTGATCTTTTTCTATGCTCGAAAGCTTAGAGGTAATACGAATACTATCATCCGTTATTTTTGGGGTATTGGTAACTATTGGAGAATATGTTGGTATAGCGCATTGGAGCTGCACTAACTCTTCTGCTTGAGCAGAAGTTTCTGCAGAGGTAGGCATTGAAAGTGCCACGCTAAATAAAGCTAAAAAAGGAAAGAATTGTCGGGAAAAAAGCATTTATTTGTTAATGTTATCTTAAATATGCATGATGAAGCGTATATGATATAGCAATTGGCTCGCTATCAATAGCAGTAATTTAATCAAAGCGTAGGGTATAAACAAAAGTATGCGTATATGGGGAAAGGTTTTAGGTTTTTTATTTGGCTTTATGCTGAGTAAGAATTTATTTGGTGCTCTGTTAGGTGCTTGGTTGGGGCATATGTTTGACCGAGGCCGAGGTTTCGATTTTGATGGGGTTACTAGTGGTAAAGAAGACGATGTAGCACGCCAAGCGGCTTTTTTTTATAGCACCTTTTCTATTATGGGACACGTGGCCAAAGCTAAAGGCGCTGTTACTAACCATGAAATCGCTTTTGCCAGCGCTTATATGGATAAGCTTGGTTTAACTAATGAGTTACGTCAACAAGCTCAAGACGCTTTCAGAGAAGGAAAATCATCAGGTTTTCCGTTAAAAGAACGCTTACGAAAATTTAAACGAATTTGTGGTAATCGCCATGATTTACTCTTAATGTTTTTAGAAATTCAAATTCAGGTAGCTTTTTCAGATGGAGATTTAGATTCAAAAGAGCGTGAAGTGTTGCATACCATTGCTAAGTATCTAGGCTATTCTGCTCGGCAGTTAGATAATTTACTGGAAATGATTATTGCAAGTGCCGCATTTAATCAACAATCTGGGCGAGGCTACCAGCAATTTAATGGTGGCAAAGTGCCTACCAGTGCTGGCCAACTTGAAAATGCTTATAAAATTCTAGGTGTCAGTAAAGACGCAGCGAAAGGAGACATTAAAAAAGCCTATAGAAAATTAATGTCTCAGCATCATCCTGATAAGTTAATCGCGAAAGGTTTACCACCGGCGATGATGGAAGCAGCTAAAGAAAAAACCCAAGATATTCAAGCCGCTTATGATTTGATTGCAAAGCAGAGCCTTTAAACCTCAGTATAGTGAGATAGAATGGCTACGGATACATTAGTTATTGTCATCAAGATATTGTTGATAAAGGGGGGCGCTTGAATAGTACAGTAAAGCGCTTATGAGCTTATTCATCTCAACAGGTTTAGCAATAAAATCAGCCATAGCAACAGTAAAGCATTCATCCTTATCTTTTTTAATTCCCCCTTACTTTGGTTAATAAAAGTATGACTGATGTGATTAAAACTTGGGTATCCTGAAGCAGGAACATTGCAATAACGATATTTATAAGTGTAGTAGCTGAAGATGGTCTTTTCGGAGCACTTAGAATATTTTATGCTGTTAATTACTGACTACCAACCTATTGATTTTAACCAGCTATTGATTTGAGTTTGCAATTCTTGTTCAGGGTAGTAACCCGTTGCACTGTTATTGAGCTGTCGTTGACGATAATACACTTTCATTTCTTTTTTTGCTAAGGCATTACGCTCTTTGACTTTGGCTAACACGATGGCGTTATCGTATTTTAGATATAGATCTAATATAGGGTATTCACTGTAAGCTAATTTTTTAGCGAAAGCAGTGTTGGTTTCATTTAATAATTCGTCATTTGAGAACAAATAACTACTCAACAAAACTAAAGCATTGGGTGCTTGGGAAACGGCAGCTTGGGTATCGGTTTTATCAAGTAACTCTACCAGCAATGCACCATGATTTCCTTGGGCTATTATCATGACAATACCAGGGTAATTATTGGCAATATCAATCACCGCATTTAGCAAAGCAGCTAATTTTACTTTGTAGTCATCAATAGCTGTTTTGTTCTCTTCTTGCTGTGCCGTTTTCTTCAATGCGGTAGAAGGGTAGTTTTTAGGTTTACTGGTAGGTTGTATACTGATGGTAGTCCAACCTTGAGATGGTAACTTATTACGTAAAAAATTAATTGCCTTGGGGTTGGTTGCACCTTGTTGCCAATCAGGTAATAAAATAGCCACCCCTTTATTATTTACGCTAGTGCTTTCTGATATTAAAGTGATGTAATCATCAGGGCCAGCCAATATAGGTTTTACTTTATTAGCAGGTAAATAATGCTTTAAATCATCATTATATTGTTGGGTCATTGAAGCAGGTGGAGGGATTTTTGCTTCTTTTTTCTCAGCGTTAGCAGGTGTCGTTTCAGCCTCTGCAGTTGATTGTTCAGCCACGACAGAGCAACTTATCAAAAATAGCAAGCACAGTGCGATAACTTGTTTTGTAAATATAGCTAATGTTAACGTTGTAGATATAAAAAAGGCTGGCACAGTTTTCCTTTATAAAAAGAAGTTATTTCTTTTTATCGGCTTGTTAATTGAAAAGGTTAATCAAAAGGACAGAGGGCAACAAATGTAAGTAATTCACCAGTAACAGGATGACTTAAACTTAAATTTCTAGCATGTAATTGTAGTCTTGAACTGACGGTTAATGCTTGCTCATGTGCATAAAGCCTGTCGCCTAAAATAGGATGACCTATTGCTAACATGTGTACCCTTAATTGATGAGAACGTCCAGTAACAGGCGTTAATTCGATTAAAGTACTGTCATCTCCAGAGCTTAATTCATCATATGCGAGCACTTGAAAGTGAGTTAATGAAGGTTTGCCATTCTCATGATCCACTTTCTGTTTGGGTCTATTGGGCCAGTCGCATATTAAGGGTAAATCAACACTACCCTGTTGCTCTTGCACATGACCGAATACCCTTGCAATATAATTTTTCTTTGTTTGCCTCTGTTCAAACTGCCGGCTAATTGCCACATGTGCAGCCTTATTAAGAGCCATAATAATAAGGCCTGATGTCGCCATGTCTAATCTATGCACTATCGTCGCTGTTGGCAACACACTTTGCACACGGTTTTGCAAACAATCTTGGTGCTCAGGCAGTCTACCTGGCACACTGAGTAGGCCACTACACTTGTTTAAAACGACAATGTCGTTATCTTGAAAAATAATATCAAGATAAGGTGACATGGGGGGTTGGTAAATAAAATCTGGATTTGCGGTCATAATTGTCTCATTTTCGCTGAGCTACATATAATATAGGGTTAAGCTTGCCAAGATGCCACATACTATTTATCACCTTGTATTACTGTAGCTTACGCCTTATTTTAATGTGTCACCACTATCATTCGTACTGCTTCAAAAGTTAACTGCGCTTTCTCAATGTAATGACTCAATTCACTTTGCTGGTGGGCAATAAAATCAATTTCTGCTTGTCTTACGCTTGGATTAATAGCCTTTAATGCCGTCAATCTTTGCTGCTCTTGCTCAAGCTTTGTTTGCATATTGCTCATGGCTTTTGCCTGAATGGTTGATATTTGTTGTTCACCATGACTTTCTGCTTGGCTAACCAAACCACCAATTTGCGATTTTAGCGCTTTGATCAGTTGCAATGCTATCTGTTTTTTAACCGGAGCTAACTGCTTGTCTAGTACAGCTTCACTAACTTTATCAGCCAAGTTATTACCACTTTTATCAACTAAAATACGAATGGGTGTCGTCGGTAAATATCGACCGAGTTGTAAATGGGCTGGCGCAGTTGCTTCTACCGTAAATAGGCATTCAAGAAAGAAAGTACCCACAGGTAATGCTTCATTTTTTAACAAGCCCATGCTCGCATTACCTATTTCATCACTGAGCACTAAGTCCATCACGCCGCGCACCATAGGGTGATCCCAAGTTAATAGCTGATAGTTTTCATTCATTAAGGCGGTGTTACGGTCAAAAGTCACTGTTGTACCGTCTTCTGGTAAGCAAGGAAAGTTGCTATTTAGCATATGCTCACTTTGATTTAGTGCGATGGCGTTGTCTGCTTTATCATCTTGCTGAACCCCAAACACATCTAGTGCCTGAAACATAAATTGTGGCAGTTCAATTTGTTTGTCATTTCGTTCTATTTTTTCAACTAGCTCAACAGCACGTCCTTGACCAGATGAGTTCAATTCAAGTAATTTGTCGCGACCTGATTCTAACTCGGCTTTGATAAGGCAATGTTTTTGCCAGCTGTCACTGATTAGCTGCTCAGCTTCAGTGGATGTTTGTTGCGCGCTTAAGGCCAATGATAAAAGTTGAGAGCCAAAGGCGTCAAAAACAACCCGGCCAGTGATACAAGTATGCTCAAATGCTTGCATGCCTTGTTGATACCAGTCAAATAATAAATGCTGTGCAGAGTCTTCAAAATAAGGCACATGTAATCGAATAACTTCCGTTTGCCCAATTCTGTCAAGGCGACCAATGCGTTGCTCTAATAAATCAGGGTTACTCGGCAGATCAAATAACACTAGATGGTGCGCAAACTGAAAATTTCGGCCTTCGCTACCTATTTCTGAACATAATAATAATTGCGCACTATCTTCATCTTGAGCAAAATAAGCAGCGGCTCTGTCACGTTCAAAAATAGACAAACCTTCATGGAATACTGCGGCACGAATACCTTCTTTTACTCTTAGTACTGCTTCTAAATCAATTGCCGTTTGCGCATTGGCACAAATCACCAGAACTTTCTCTTTTTTCAATGATTGAAGTAAAGAAATCAAATATTCAACACGAGGATCAAATGCAGTCCACTCTTCATCTTGATGATCTAAACCATATAACATTTCAGGAGTGAAAATAAACTTAGCTTGCTTTGAGTTTGCTAGTGTTTCTGGACAACCGCTAAGCATAAATTCATTTAAAGTTTGTTGATATTGCTCTGGCATGACTAATGGCGCTGGATGAACTTCGCGAGCTGGGAAACCTTTAATGGTATTACGAGAGTTTCTAAATAAAATGCGACCTGTACCATGCCTGTCGAGCAATTGTGCCAATAACTGTTGGCGGATATTTTTTCGCTTTTCGCCGTCTTCACTATTTAGCTCAACTAGTTGTGAACGAATGTCTGATTCTTTAAGCAAGGCAGATAAAGTACTTTCTTGCGTATTAGATAGCTTGTCACCTTCAACCAAAGCATTGGCAGCATTAGCGACTTCACTATAGTGTGACTCTTCTTCGGTAAATTTTTCATAATCAAAGAATCTATCAGGGTCAAGCAAACGTAAACGGGCAAAGTGGCTTTCGTGGCCGAGTTGATCCGGTGTTGCTGTGAGCAATAATACCCCTGGGATTACTTGCGCTAATTGTTCGATACATTGGTATTCAAGGCTAGGCTTATCCTGTTGCCAATTTAAATGGTGCGCTTCATCAACGACCATTAGATCCCAATCTTCACTGATTAATTCTTCATACCATTTAGGGTTTTTAGTAATAAAACCTAAATTTACCAGTACTAATTGTTCTGTGCTAAAAGGGTTAGTTTCATCTTCACCCGCAGTTTCAACACATCTATCTTCATCAAAAATGCTGAATTTGAGGTTGAAGCGGCGTAGCATTTCAACTAACCATTGATGCATTAACGATTCAGGCACTATAATTAAAATGCGTTTAGCACGACCGCTAACCAGTTGTTGATGGAGAATTAAGCCCGCTTCAATTGTTTTACCTAACCCTACTTCATCCGCCAATAACACTCTCGGCGCAAAACGATTGCCTACTTCATCTGCAATATAAAGTTGATGAGGAATAAGGCTTACACGAGCACCAGTTAAACCCATAAGTTCAGATTGTTGCTGTTGATATTGATGCTTTAAACAATCCTTGCGTAAACGAAACCAATCAAGACGGTCAACTTGACTATTGAGGAGGCGGTCATGCGGTTTATTGAACTTGATAAAGTGATCTATCATCACTTCTTTTAAGTTGGTTGCTTCACCGGTATCTTGGCGAATGCCTTGGTAGGTAATTATGCCATGTTCTTCTGTATTTGATGCTACCTTTAAAAACCAGCCTTCGTGGCTTGGGATCAAATCACCTTGGTTGAATATTACTCGAGTTAACGGCGCATTCGCTTTCGCATATTGACGTGACTCTCCCGTAGCAGTAAAAACTATATTTACAAATCGGTGCTCTATACCGGTAACGGTTCCTAATCCTTGATCTGATTCACTGTCACTGATCCAACGTTGGCCGGGTTGAAAAGGCATAAAATAAAGCTCCAAAAAATATAAAAATAACTTTCAGTAAGAAAATAAGACAGTACTGAAAAAAAGCGGCGCTATAGTACCGTTAATCATAGCTAGAATCATTAAAAAATTCTGTTAAAACTGTGGTTAGTGGGTGATTTTTAAATTAGTGATGATATTGTTTACTTATTTTTTCTATTTCGCCCTTAGCATTTAACGTTGCAATAGTTTGAGCAAATAAGGAAGTTACGCATTTAGGTGTGTCTTTATGAAAGATGAAAGCTGTCTCGAGTTTATTACTTAAGGTGTAAATAGAAGTGATCTCTTGTTGAGCAAAACCAAGTTTAGTCAATTGAAAATTAGCGACTGCTTCCGCATAAGCTATAGCATGTATCCGCTGACCTATTAGCATTTGTAATAAACTACTAGCAGAAATAGTTTCTACTTTGGTAACATCAATATTGAGTTGGTCTAGTAAATATTCTCCAATATCTTTTCTGACGACACCAATAGTAAGCTCATCTAGATCTTTATTTATTAAACTCATTTTATTTTCATTCAACACCAAAATGGATATTTTAGTTATTAATGGTAGCGTCACTAGTTGAAATAACTTGTCTCTCTTAGGAGTTTTGAGCATGTTAAAAGCCGCATGTTTAGAAGAGTTTTCTAGCGTTTGATATAGCCTTGCCCAAGGTACAGTTAATATATCTTTGGTGCTGAGGCTTAAATCGAGTTCTTTATATATGAGCAAAAGCACATCGGTAAAAATACCAATTAATTCCCCTTGTTTATCACGATAATTGTAAGGTGGGTAATCTTCAGTATACCATTGATAATTAGATAAAATATTCTTTGCTTCTTGTTGAGTACACTCACTAGCGTTTACAGGTAACGTGACAAAAATAAGAATAAATATAAGTACTTTTCTACCCATTAAAGAACACCATTATTTAGCTCTATTAACAGTATAGTCAATGCAGGCATTATTAGGGAATGGATTCTCATATGGCATGTTCATACCGTGTTTTAATAAAAATTATGTGTGTCGATAATGGAATGTAAGCCTATTTAGTTTGTTCCGATAATGGCACACGCTAACAACTAGTGTTGACTCGTATTTATTGTATGTTCTTGTTATATAGGTTTTTTGTTTTATTGGTATGTTTTCTGCTGTTATCTAAGTATTAGTTTATTATTAGATGCTGCTGTTATGGATATTGTTAGACAAACCAAAAAATCATTTTTCCAACGTTTTCGTTGGCCAATCATCATCATCATTTTACTACCTTTACTTTATGTATTAAGTAAACAGGTTGCTAGCCGTGATTACAGTGTCGACAAAAGTAAGTTAATCATCGCTAAAGTACAGCAAGGTGATTTTACGATAAAAGTGCGCGGTCCAGGTGTCTTAACACCTAAGGATATTCGTTGGATTGCTTCTGATGTGGCAGGACGCGCCGAGCGGATTTTAGTTAAGCCGGGTGCTGTTGTTAAAGCAGGGGATTTGTTATTTGAATTAACTAATCCCATTTTAAAGCGCTCACTTGAAGAAAGTCTCTGGGAGTTAGAAGCACAAGAAGCAGAAACCAAGGCAGCATTTGTTAGACTTGACTCGCAACTACTGGACCAAACAGCAAAGGTATTTAATGCCAAGCTAGATTTTGAAACCGTGGCAATGCGTTTAGAAGCTGAAACAGAATTGTTTTCAAATGATGTGCAAGTTGTCTCTAAAATGGATCATGAGAAAACTAAACTACAAAATAAGCAAACTAAGCAACGTTGGCATATAGAGCAACAGCGTGAAACAAAAATGATAGAAAGCGTTGCGGCGCAAAAAAATGCACTCAATGCCCGACTAAATAAAATGCGTAAAACCTTAGAGCGAATACACGAACAAGTTAGTAACTTGCAAGTTAAGGCGAGCATGGACAGTGTCGTACAAGCGGTCGCGATAGAAGCTGGTCAGCAAGTGATAATTGGCAGTAATTTGGCTAAATTGGCAAAGCAAAATGAGTTAATTGCGGAGCTCCAAATTCCTGAATTAGCCATCAGAGATGTTGCTTTAAATCAAGAAGTGACCATAGATACCCGTAATAACCAGATTAAAGGCAAAGTGATCCGAATTGCACCGGCGGTAAATAATAGTGCAGTTCAAGTTGATGTAGCCTTGATTTCACCATTACCGAATGATGCTAGGCCGGACCTTAGCGTAGATGGCGAGATTTTGGTGAATAAACTCGAAAACACCCTCTTTGTACGCAGACCAAGCTTTGCTCAAAGCAATCGCAATGCATCTTTATTTAAAGTCACTAATGCGGGGAGTACGGCCCTGCGCACTTCAGTAATATTCGGTCGCGGCTCCGTACATAAAATTCAAGTGCTTAAAGGGTTAAGCCTTGGTGACCAAATCATTATTTCTCAAAATGATGAGTTGGAAAAGTTCGACTCAATCGCACTTAATTAACAATAATTCAAAATAAAACTTTATACTTTTGCAAGGAAATGATTATGACAACTCAAACACTTTTACAGCTAAATAATATAGAAAAAATATTTTATACCGATGAAGTCGAGACCCATGCTTTGTCAAACATTCAATTAGTGATAAACAAAGGGGAATATGTTGCGATTTCAGGTCCTTCAGGATGCGGCAAGTCAACTTTGTTATCAGTACTGGGTCTATTAGATACCCCTACAGGGGGAGAATATGTGCTCAATGGACATCAGGCAGTCAATTTAACAACTGCGCAACGAGCGCAAATTCGTAATAAAGAAGTGGGCTTTATCTTTCAATCTTTCAATTTAATCAGTGATTTAACCGTTGAAGAAAATGTTGCTTTACCTTTAACTTATCGAGACGATTTTAACGCTAAACAAATAAAAACAGCGGTAAAAAGTGCTTTAGAAAAAGTTGATATGCAGCATAGAGCTAATCATTATCCTTCGCAATTATCAGGAGGACAACAACAACGAGTTGCTGTTGCTAGAGCCATTGCGGGTAAACCTGCCATCATATTAGCCGATGAGCCAACGGGTAATTTAGACAGCAAAAATGCAGAAGCTGTTATGGATTTATTAGATGATTTACATCGAGAAGGCTCTACTATTTGTATGGTGACTCATGATCCAAGATCGGCAGAAAAAGCACAGCGTTTAGTCGAAATATTGGATGGCAAAGTCATTGCAGATAATATTATTCAACGCAGTACAGTGGCAGCATAGCTAAGGAAGTCTCATGAAATGGTTATTTGATGTTAAATATGCATATCGCATGTTAGTAAAAAATCCAGGTTTTACCTCTTTAACAGTATCGGTAATGGCTGCAGGTCTTGGCTTATGCGTGTTTATGCTAGCCTTTCTTTCTTCCATAGTTTTAAGGCCACTACCTTTTGAACAAGGTGAGCATATTTATGTCATTGAAACAGAATTTGATGGTGTTAGGTATAATGGTGGCAGTACCAACTTACATGACTACCAAGCCATAAAAGAACAAAGCAATAGTTATGACAGCATTGGTGCTTATCAACCTGGTACAGCTAATTTAAGTAATGGTGATCGAGCTCAGCGCTATAGTGCTAGTTTTGTCGACTCAAATATTTTTGCTTTTACCAGTACTTCACCCCTTATGGGCAGGGCATTTAACGACCAAGATTTATTTTACGGTGCCCCGCATGTTACTGTCTTAGGGTATAACATTTGGAAAACTTATTTTGCTCAATCGCCTAATATTTTGGGTCAATTGGTTAAAATTAATGGCATAAGTACAGAAATTATAGGCGTAATGCCTAAAGGGTATGAATTTCCGGTATCAGCTGATTTGTGGTTACCTATGCCGGAAGATGCTTCTAGAATAGCGCGCGATCAAGCACCTAGTGTTTCTATTTACGTTAAGAAAAAACCAGAGGTTAGTTTAGCGCAAGCGGATCAAGAGCTAAAAGCTATTATGAAGGTTATCGAACAAAAGTACCCTGAAACTAATAGTAAAACAACTGCCTATATTACTTCTTTTCAAAAAAACTTCATGGGTAATGGCGCAGATGTGATTGTTGGCATCATGTTAACAGCCGTTATTTTTGTATTAGCGTTAGCTTGTATTAATGTCGGCAATCTATTATTGGCGCGTGCTAATGAGCGTGCTAAAGAAACGGCAATTCGTGTGGCTTTAGGAGCCCCGAAGGGACGCTTGATAATGCAGATGATGTGGGAGAGTGTGTTTATCTGCACTCTAGGTGGCTTGTTCGGTTTGTTTTTAGCCGCTTTTTCTTTGGAGTTACTTAATGAAATTCTGCCAAACATGTTACCTATTGCAGCGCCTTTTTGGTGGCAAATGTCGCTAGATTCAGTATTAGTCTTACAATCTTTAATCATTATTATTACTACGGCTTTAATCACCGGCATTGTGCCAGCTTGGAAAATGACTCGCGGTGACTTTAATGCAGTATTACGTGATGGCACACGCGGAGCCACGGGTAAAAAATCTGGCAGGCTAAATCGAATTTTAGTGATTGTTGAAGTATCACTTTCTTGTGTGCTATTAACCTTATCTGCTGTGCTTTTTATTGTATTACAAGAAGTAAACAATGTTCATTATGGAGCTAATATCGAAAACAAATTAACGGCTCGAGTTGGCTTACCATTGATAAACTATAAAGATGATGATAAGAAACAACAATATTTTCAACGCTTAATGGATAAACTCTCGGCCATGCCAGCGGTGAAAAATTCAGGGGCTTTATCGTCTATGCCAGGCTCTGGCACTTGGTACGCTTCATTTCAACCAGAAGGTTTTGAAGTGACTGATAGTCAATATCCTCATACCGGTAGAGTTGTTAGTTTTGTTGGCAGCATGCAAGCGTTAGATATGAAGTTACTTGAAGGGCGATATTTCGACTCGAGGGACAGAAAAGATTCACAGCCGGTTGCCATCATTACTGACAGTATGGCAGAAAAATATTGGCCAAATGAATCAGCGTTAGGGAAGCGTTTTAAATTTGTTGAGGGTGATGATCATGCATGGTTAACTATTGTAGGTATAGTGCCACATGTCATTCATGGTCAACCCTATTCACTCGTAAAAAATAGAATAACGGCATACCGTCCATATACCCAAGAAAAACGCCGTTTTATGACGACATTTGTGAATACACAAAATGATCCTGCACAACATATCAGTGCTTACACAACGGCTATAGCAAACATAGACCCTGAAGTTCCGGGTTATGATATGTCAGTGCTAACAGAGAGGATTAAGAGAAATACGGGCGGTATGACTTTTATGCGTGACTTATTTGCCGTTTTTGCTTTGTGTGCTTTATTATTAGCCTCAAGTGGTATTTACGGTGTCTTGGCAAATAGCACCAGTAGAAGAACTCAAGAAATAGGAATTAGACGTGCAATTGGAGCAACAGATGAAAAAGTACTGAATATGCTGATGAAACAAGGGTGGCAGCAGCTTGCTATTGGTCTAGCTTTTGGTCTACCGCTTAGCTATTTAGTCAGTCTTGGCATTGTACAATTAGTTGGACCTGAAACGAATAATCATTATTATGCTTTCATTGTGATTCCAACTATCATAACGTTCGTGGTCAGTTTTGCCACCTTTATACCCGCCAAAAAGGCGATTAAATTAGAGCCGAGTACGGCATTAAGGTATGAATAACAAATAACTGAAACGTTAATTTCCCAGTGAGAATGTTAGCTATTTTCATTGGGAGTTAATTAAGGGAAAATGGAGAAACAATTGACAGCCAAACGTATTTTAATTGCTGATGATGATCATAATATTCTAGCGGCACTGAAACTATTATTAACCAGTGAGAATTATCATGTCACTTTAGCTTCTCACCCTGAGCAAGTAGTTAAATTATATCAAGATGATTACTTTGACTGTGTGTTTTTGGATTTAAATTTTCACTTAGATACCACCTCTGGCGAAGAAGGGTTAGCACTTATTGACCAGCTTTATGCGATTGACGATACAGTACCATTGATCGTAATGACTGGTTGGGCGACTGTTGCACTTGCCGTTAATGCAATGCAAAAAGGTGCAGTAGACTTTATACAAAAGCCATGGGATAACAAACGATTATTAACCGTTGTTGCAACGCAAATTCGATTGGCACAACAAGAACATCAATCGGCTATGTTGAGCCAAGAAAACCACTTGTTGAAAGCTCAACAGGGATATTTTGAGCCGATGGTTGCCTACTCTGACAGTATGAAAAGAGTCATGATCGAGGCCGAGCAAGTTGCCAAAAGTGATATTAACATATTGATTACGGGAGAAAATGGTACAGGGAAAAGTTTGCTTGCTGAGCAAATACATCAACTTTCAACACGTAAAAAATATTCATTGATCAGCGTTAATATGGGCGCGATTAGTGAAAATCTCTTTGAAAGTGAAATGTTTGGTCATGTAAAAGGCGCTTTTACCGATGCAAGAGAAACGCGCATTGGTCGATTTGAACTCGCTGAACAAGGTAGTTTATTCTTGGATGAAATTGGTAATATTCCGCTTTCACAACAGGGCAAACTATTACGTGTGCTGGAGTCTCAAAAGTTTGAAAAAGTTGGCGCAAGTAAAACGCAACTAACGGATGCCCGCATAATTGCAGCAACAAACGCTGATATTGAAAGTTTAGTTAATGATGGATTATTTAGACAAGACTTGTTATATCGGTTAAACACCATTGAAATAAGACTTCCCCCTTTACGAGAAAGAAAAGGGGATATACTGCCTATGGCCGAAATGTATTTGCAACGTTACGGGCAAAAATATAATAAAAACAATTTATCTTTTAGTGAAGATGCTATTGAACAGCTTGAGCATTATGATTGGCCAGGCAATATTCGAGAACTCAATCACATGATTGAACGAGCCGTAGTATTAGTTCAAACGTGTGTGATATCTACGGTACAGCTGGCTATTAATATTGAGACTTCACCGAAAAACACAAAAAACTCGGCAGTTAATCATGATGTTGAAAGTGAAAGCAATCAGCCGTTAGCAGAATTAGAAAAGGCTATTATTCTTAGAAGAATTCAACATAACCAAGGCAATATGATTAACACGGCAAAATCTTTAGGTTTAAGTCGCAGTGCTTTTTATCGTAGGATAGAAAAGTATCAACTTTAAGGCACGGGCACTTTTGCAGCGATGAAAGTCACTAAATTCGAAAATCAATTGTTAAAGTACTTACTAATAGCGACTTGTGTACCTGTGGTTATGCTATTAGCTACGCTTTGGTATTACCAAGCCTCGATCAACTTAATTGTGCTAGTTATTCTTTTTCTCATTTGCCTTGTTGTTATTTGTGCAACCAGCTTATATCAGAAAATAATTTATCAATTTAGAACCCTATCTAACCTGCTCGAAGGCATGAGCCATGGGGACTACTCTTTGCGAGGCAGGCGTCATCAAAAAGGCGATGCGTTGGGTGAGTTGGTATTGCAAATAAACCAATTAGCAGAAACGTTAACTAAACAACGATTTATTGCCAGAGAAAGCCAGTTGTTAGTGGCTAAAGTAATCCAGCATATTAATGTAGCGATTGTGGCAGTGAATGAGCAGAAGCACATTGTCTTGCTTAACCCTGCGGGTGAGAAATTGTTAAATATTTCACAAGATAAAGCGCTTGGCAAAGATATAGAAGCTTGTGGTGCACAGCAATTGTTAGCTTGTCAAAATGAACAAATTATTGAGCTTTCATTGGCACATGCAAGAGGTAAGTTTAAAGTAGTTAGAGATAGTTACCGTGAAAATGGCCAGCAACAGGAATTATTTTTCATCACCGATGTGCATGGATTATTGCAAGAGAATGAACGCCAAGCTTGGCAAAATTTAATCCGGGTATTAAGTCACGAAATTAATAATTCGTTAGCACCCATAGCATCCATTTCCGCCACCATCAATACCATCTCCAAAAAGCAAGTGTTGGCGGATGACTTTTCAGAAAATTTGAACAGCGGATTAACCATTATTGAAGAAAGAGCTAAAAGCTTAACTGAGTTCATTGATAGTTATCGTCAACTGAGTCACCTACCACCGCTAAAAAAACAATCAGTGCAACTGAGAAAGTTACTCGATAAAGTCAGACCACTTTTTGCTAATCGTAAAATTATCATTAATTGTCAGCATGAGCACAATTTAATGATTGATCCAGTACAAATAGAGCAAGTACTTATTAATTTGATGAAAAATGCTGATGAAGCGATGCATGATAAAAGTAGTGAAATTATAGTTAATAGTTATACCGAGCATAAAAACAATATCATTGAGATCATTGATAATGGTTGTGGTCTTAGCAATATCGAAAACCTATTTACCCCATTTTATACCACGAAAAATAAAGGGAGTGGCATTGGTTTGGTGTTATCAAGGCAAATACTTGAAGCTCACGGCGGTCATTTATTGTTGGCAAATCGCAGCGACCAACAGGGTTGCATCAGTAAATTAAGTTGGCCTATTTGATTTAGTAAAAAAGCTACTTGCGTCTTTAGTTATTTATTGGCAAAGTGAATAAGCTATACTTTAATTAGTCTGATTAAATTTTATCACTAACTAAATTTAGTCAGATTGCTTTTGTAGTATTTTATTTTGTTTTATCAGTAACCGACGGAGTGTGCTGTATGACCAAAGAAAAAGCGAACATAGATAATGCCCCTCAAGATAACACCATCTATATTTTAGATACGAATATTCTTCTTCACGAACCTTTTGCCTTTTTATCCTTTAAAGAACATGATGTTGTTGTGCCAATGACGGTGCTCGAAGAGCTAGATTCTATTAAAGATAGGCGAAAGGATGTTAGCAGAGATGCTAGGGTGGCTATCCGCGCGTTAGAAGATACCTTAAAAGATGCTAGCCCAGAGCAAGTGCTGGCGGGGGTTAAGTTGCCAGAAAATGATGATGCGCACCCAAGCGGTTGCTTGTCTATTATTAATGATTATGGCTTACAGCAAACGGCTAACACGCTATCTTTCAATGAAAATGATAATCGTATTATCAATGCAGCGTTGCATATCCAAAAGCAAAATCCAAATAAAAAAACGGTGTTGGTCACTAAAGATATTAATATGCGCCTAAAAGCAAAGGGAGCTGGGCTTGCGCATGTTGAAGATTATAGAACCGATCAACTTATCGATGACATTCAATTTTTAACCAAAGGCTATCATCAATTTGACGGCGATTTTTGGCAACAAATTAAAGCGTGTGATAGTGAAACAGATGGACGATTTACCACGCATTTTATTGAGAAAAGTGCTGTACCTTTAAGTTATATGAATGAGTACCTTATTGATGAAGATGAAAGTTTTGCGGGTAAAATTACTGGCTGGAATGACGAACAAATATCGATTCTAGATCTAGGACGAGAGCGGTTAATGGGAAAAACTGCTTGGGGTATTCACCCTAAAAATATCTATCAAGGTATGGCTATGGATGCTCTGCTAGACCCAAGTATTGATTTAGTTATTTTAACCGGACCAGCAGGATGTGGTAAGACGCTACTTGCCTTAGCAACCGCGTTAGAGCAAGTAATAGAAAGAGGCCTGTACGATAAAATTATTGTTACCCGTAGTACGCCTGAGATAGCAGAGTCTATTGGTTTTTTACCTGGCACCGAAGAGGAAAAAATGGCGCCGTGGCTGGCTGCCATTACCGATTCATTGGAAGTGCTGCATCAACAAGATGAAAGTATGTCAGGTAGTCTAGATTACATTATGGACAAAGCTAATATTCAATTTAAGTCTGTTAACTTTATGCGAGGGCGCAGCATTCAAAATTCGTTAGTGTTATTGGATGAATGCCAGAATTTAACCGCCGCTCAATTGAAAACTATTATTACCCGTTGTGGGGAGGGCACTAAGCTAGTCTGTAGTGGTAACCTAGCGCAAATTGATAGCAACTATTTAACGGCTGTTACTTCTGGACTAACTTATATTGTTGAGCGTTTTAAGGATTTCCCTGGCTCTGCTACGATTAATCTTAATGGTGTTGTGAGATCTCGCTTGGCCTCTTTTGCCGAAGAGAATTTATAACAAAATTCTTTATTGGCTTTAGCCTTAGTTATGTTAACGTTAAATGAATGTTATTGAAAATAAGCTAGCTAAGGCAGAGTTGTGTTACTAAAAAGCGCAGAAAATACTGTATTTAGGCGATACAATACTGCGGTTGTTGTCGCCTTTATAATAATTGTTTTTATTGCCTTAGCGGCCGCTACTTTTAGGTATTTCAGTGAGCTAGCGGTACATAAGCAGCAGGGATTAAACCAACTGACAGCCCAAGCTCAGCAACTTAATTCAATGTTAGTACAGAGTGAACAGGCCATTTCTGGCATTCAAGAGTTTGCTCAATATGTACTTAAGTACCCTGATGAATTACATTCCCAATTGCCTTTATTAAGACAAGAAAACTCCCTTTTTTTTCTAGACAAGCCTGATAGAAGCTCGATTGCACAAGATAAACGTATCAGTGGTAATATCACGGGCTTTGGTAAAATAGAGCAATTTTCGTTATTAAAAAAACAAGAAATTGCTATGGCGAATGCTTTAACGCCTGCGTTTGTGGCAGCACAAAAAGTCATAGCAGAGGCAAATTGGTTTTATTATGTTTCAGTAGAGCAATTTGTCAATATATTCCCTTGGATAGGTAGAGATAGCTGGCGGTTTAGCGATCGAATGCTAACCAATGCCCATGCGCAAAAGATTCAAAAACTCGGTTTTGAAAATAACAAAGTCATTTGGTCTTCACCTTATATTGATTCTGCCGGTACGGGAATGAATGTTTCTTTGGGTATTGGCGTATATCGCGGTAAACAAATGCTAGGTGCTATTGTTATTGATGTTAGCTTAGCTCGTCTGCAAGAAAGTTTGCCCATGCTAGAATCAGCAGAGCAAGGCTTGGTCTTGTTTAATCAAAATAGCGATATTCTTATCTTCAAACAGAAAGGGCAAGAGCCGTTAAGTTACCGCGCGTCATGGCAAAAGTTATTACCTGAAGACTTACATCATCTCAACCAGGGAAGCCTAAAAGAGTTATCTGACTCAACACAAATTGGTGAGTGGTTAGTTGAAAAGCAATCTTTGCCAGTTAATGGTTGGACATTATTAAAGTACCAGCCCTATTCGAGTTTTATTTTACCGCTGCGAAGTCATTTTGTGTTTATGTTCACCATCTTGCTTATTGGTTTGTTAGCTTTTTTGATGTTAGTTAATGCGATGACCAGACGCAGCTTTATTAAACCGACTCATGATTTTATTAGTCATATAGAATATTGTGCTCAAGGCGACCCTGGTAAGGTAAAAGCTAATGCGGACTGGTTGCATTGGTTTGTGTTGGTAGAAGATATCTTTACCCAAAACCGCAGTTTATTACTGCAACTAAAAGAGCAAAATGAAGTACTTGATAGCCGAGTGCTGGAAAAAACTCAAGCACTCCAAGAAACCAGTGCTAAGCATCAACGTGATTATGTGCTACTACGTTCAGTAATGAATGCTATTCCTGAATTGATAATTTTCAATGACCCCTTTGACAAATTAATGGGTTGTAACCAAGCATTTGAGCAATTATGTGGCCATTTAGAAAGTGACATGCTTGGTTCTAGGGCGAGTTCTTTCATGCCTAAAGCTTTAGCTAATGAAATTATAACTCTTAATGAAGTATTAGATGAGAGTTATCCACAGCAAGCATTAATTGAAGCCGGTGAAGAAAGTTATCAAGGCTTTTGTAACCAATTTACCAACGATAGCGGTGAAATACTCGGTACTATCACAATATTGCAAGATGTGACTGAGCAACAGGCAACACAATCGGCCTTGGAGAGTGCTAAAAATCAAGCGGAATATGCTAACCAAGTAAAAATTCAATTTTTAGCCAATATGAGTCATGAAATTAGGACACCGATTAATGCCATGCAAGGCATGATGGACCTCTTAACGCGAACGCTATTAGATTCTCGCCAACAACATTATTTAGATAATGCGCAAACGGCTGCCTTTTCTTTACTTCATCTTATTGATGAACTGCTCGATTTATCCAAAATTGAAGCGGGCAAAATGGTGATAGTTAAAGAAATTATTGATTTAGCTTCAGTGCTTGATAAAGCACTTAAACTTAATACAGCAAATATTTATACGAAGAAATTGGATATGCGAGTGGAACTAGCCGCTAATGTACCCAGTTTTCTTATGAGCGATGAAATGCGTTTGGTACAAGTACTATCAAACTTGTTAAACAATGCCACTAAGTTCACCGAGCAAGGGGAAATTACCTTATTAATTGACACTATCGGCTTGAGTGAAACTAACGCATTAGTTCGCTTTAAAATTATAGATACCGGTATTGGTATTGCTAAAGACAAGCAAGGACATTTATTTGAAGCTTTTTCACAAGCAGATATTTCTATGACCAGAAAATATGGCGGTTCGGGTTTAGGTTTGTCTATTTGCCAACAAATTGTGAAATTACTGGGTGGGGAAATAACATTAAAAAGTGATTTAGGAAAAGGTTGTGAATTTAGCTTTGTTTTACCTTTCTCTTTACCAAGTGAAAACGTTAAGCAGAGTTTAGGTTTTGCTCACCTGACCAACAAAGAAGTTGAACATATTCATTTATGTGTGATCAACCAAGTGTTATCGGATAGCTGTATTGAAACGATTGCAAGCTTTACTTGGCAATATCACCCATTCGATAGTTTATCAGCATTCAATCAACAGTTGTCTACCAACGACTTTTCAAATGAAAAAGTAGTACTACTCATTGATGAGGCAGCTTTTCTTACCTTAGGTGCTGAAATAGAAGACTCTGTCATTGACTGGAAACGATATATAGATCTAGTTGGTTTTTGCCAACCTACCATGCAGGAGTTAAGTGGTAATACTTGCAGACAGTTAGAAGAAATGCGTGTGCCATATATTTTATTAGACACACCTTTATACCGTTTTGGCTTAGATCAAATTAGTAACTCTTTTGCACAAAACTCTATGATGAAGGACTCGCTTTCGTTACTAGATAATGTAAATAGTAGCAATGTGAGTAGTAACAATGGACAGGCAAGTGCTACAGAGACTCAATTACATAAGGTTAAAGAAGACTTGTTAAATGTCAGTGTGCTCTTAGTTGAGGATAACTTGGTCAATCAATTAGTCGCCAAAGAGTTATTAACAAGCATGAAAGCTAAGGTAATTATTGCCGATAATGGCCAGCGCGCAATTGATTGTCTTAACGAACACAGTTTTGATGTGATACTGATGGATATTCAAATGCCAGTAATGGACGGTTTAACGGCAACGCATGAAATCCGAAAACAAAAAAAATATCAAAATTTACCAATTATTGCCATGACTGCCCATGCACGAGAGGAAGATAAGCAACGCAGTATTTCGGCAGGGATGAATTTTCATATTGCTAAGCCAGTTACCGCCAAGCTATTACTGAGCAATATATCGCAAGCACTTTCGGTAGAAAAAACTTAATTTAACTTAGACTTTTAGAAAAGAGACGTTCTAATCTATTAATCGTGTCTTTTATATTATTTACATCAGTTGGGGCAATGAAAATAGTATCATCGCCAGCAATAGTACCAAGTACACCATCACTTTTACTCAAACTATCTAGTAGACGCGCAATTAATTGTGCTGCGCCTGGGCTCGTTTGAATGATGATCATTACCTCATTATGTTCGATTTCTAAGACAAGTTGTTTTAGTGGACTTTGTGCTGTAGGTACGCCCAGCTCTGCAGGTAAACAATAAACCATTTCTTGACGAGCATTTCGAGTACGAACGGCGCCAAACTTACTAAGCATGCGGGATATTTTTGATTGACTGATATTATCAAAGCCTTCCGCTTTTAAAGCTTCTACAATTTCGCCTTGTGAGCCAAATTGTTCCTGCTTTAATAGCCCTTTGAACGCTTGTACTAGTGCTTCTTGTTTTTGTGAACCATTCATTGTTAGATATCAGACCTTTTTCTACAAATAAGTAAAAGTGTTGCAGTAATACTAAAGTTGAATTTTTGCAAGCGGGCATTATACGTTATTATTTGGGTAAATATACGCTATAACTTAATATTCATTGTATTTTTGTAGTCTATACTATATCTTTTGCGCAGCAAATTTACGTATTTACTCAAATTTATTGTTAACCTATAACCAAGGCTGATAAGTCTTAGTTTAACCCTTATTAAAATCTCGGAGAGAACACATGAAAGTAGCAGTTTTAGGTGCCGCTGGCGGTATCGGTCAAGCATTATCTTTATTATTAAAAACTCAATTGCCAGCAGGCTCTGAATTATCACTTTATGATGTTGCGCCTGTTGTTCCTGGTGTTGCGGTAGATTTATCTCATATCCCAACCGATGTGAAAGTTGCCGGTTTTGGCCGTGATGACTTAAATGCTGCTTTAACGGGTGCTGATATTGTTTTAATTCCCGCTGGTATGCCACGCAAACCAGGAATGGATCGTGCAGATTTATTCAATGTCAATGCAGGTATTATTAAAGTATTGGCGGAAGGTATTGTTGAAGCTTGTCCAAAAGCGTTAGTTGGCATTATCACTAACCCAGTAAATGGTACAGTACCCATTGTTGCTGAAGTATTTAAAAAAGCAGGTACTTATGAGGCAAACCGTGTTTTTGGTATCACAACGTTAGATGTTATTCGCTCTGAAGCCTTTGTTGCTGAGCTTAAAGGCTTAGATGTTGCTAACGTTAAGGTACCTGTTATTGGTGGTCATTCGGGTACAACTATTTTGCCGTTACTTTCACAAATTGAAGGTACAAGTTTTACTGATGAAGAAGTTGCCGCATTAACACCTCGCATTCAAAATGCAGGTACTGAAGTTGTTGAAGCTAAAGCTGGTGGCGGCTCTGCAACTTTATCAATGGGCGCAGCAGCAGCACGTTTTTGTTTATCTTTAGTGAAAGGTTTACAAGGCGAAGATGTAGTCGATTATGCATACGTTGCAGTTGAAGATGGCGATGCGCCATATTTTGCTCACCCAGTACGTTTAGGTGTAAATGGTGTTAGTGAAATTTTATCTTACGGTGAGTTAAGTGCCTTTGAACAAAAAGCCAAAGCAGACATGTTAGCAACCTTGAAAAAAGACATTCAAGAAGGTGTTGATTTTATGGCTAGCTAAGCTAGTTAAATACCACAAGTTACCTGTTGTAAGTTTCTAGCTTATAATAGGTAACTTGATTACTCAGTTTATAAAACCTGCCTTACATATAGTTACTTAAGGAATTTAAGCCTTATTAACTCTCACCTTTATCAGTTAAATAACTCCAAGCTATTACAGAGCCACATAATTTAAATAGACAGTTACTTGCCCCAAGGGTTTGATGGCGTTGATGACCGTTCACGTGTTTTTTTAGCGCGTTTTTGCCTAAGATTTTCAGCATCTTCAAAACTTAACTCTGCTGGTTCTCCTGGCTTTTGATGAGCAGGTACGATGCGATCGCGGGGCGGTAATTGAAATTGATCGTCGTCAGCGCGAGGTAAACTTTTAAATTGATATAGATAAAAAGCCTCAACTTTATCCTTCGCCCAATCGGTTTTCTTTAAAAATTTAACACTAGATTTTATGCTGGGGTTAGTTTTAAAACAATTTAAACTTAAATATGCGTGTAATATTTCAAAGCCGTAATGATCCACTAACTCAGTGAGTACTTGTTCTAAACCAATGCCATGAAGGGGATTGTTTTCGTAAATGCTTTTTGAACTCATTTGACGTCTCTGTATATGTATTGCAACTGTTAAGCAGAACGATTAGCAGCAATGTGCGCTAAAGCTATTAAGGCCTGCTTGTGAGCTGATTCCGGTAGTATAGATAAAGCATTGATAGCTTTATCAGCTTCAATCTCTGCTTTTTTCTGAGTATAGACTAAAGCGCCGGTTTGTTTCATGGCAGTAAGGATATCAGGCAGGTGATCCATACCATTACCATGCTCTATAGCATCTCGAACTAATTGCTTTTGTGCTGCTGTGCCGTGAGCCATAGTATAAAGTAAAGGTAAGGTCGGTTTTCCTTCAGCCAAATCATCACCTACATTCTTGCCCATCTCTTTAGCGTCAGCTGTATAATCCATAATATCATCGACAAGTTGAAAAGCTGTACCTAAATATTTACCATAATTAGCTATCGCAGTTTCGACGGCAGGGGGTTGTTTGGTAATCACGGCAGCAAGGCGAGTGGCCGCTTCAAAAAGCTTAGCTGTTTTACAATAAATAACCTGCATATAGCTTTCTTCAGTGGTGTCAGGGTCATTACAATTCATTAATTGTAATACCTCACCTTCAGCAACGATATTGGTCGCATCAGATAAAATATCCATAATGCGCATATCACCAAGTTTAGTCATCATTTGGAAAGCACGGGTATAAAGAAAATCACCCACTAATACGCTAGCACTATTACCAAACAAAGCATTCGCTGTTTCTCGACCACGGCGCATGTTTGACTCATCTACTACGTCATCATGCAGTAAAGTTGCCGTATGAATAAATTCAATAATAGCGGCAATAGTACAGTGCTTATCACCCAAGTCAGTTAGGCTATTGCTACTTAACGCTTGCGCTGTTAATACAGTGAGCATAGGGCGCATACGCTTCCCACCCGCATTAACAATATAGATACCTAATTGATTAATTAACGCCACATCTGAGTGTAGTTGAGCATAGATGAGATCATTAACCGTGCTCATATCATCTTGAGAGAGCGCTTGTATTGCTTTTATGTCCACTTTATTATACATCCATTTGGGCTAGCCTATTTATGCTAACCAGTATTTTTGACGGAAATTTAAAAAGGAAATTCTACACTAAAATTGACGACAATAAAGTGACAAAGCGTGTTTCAGGTGACTTTGTTTTTATTTTATTTTGTAAAAGTTATCAATGAGCGAAAAACTTTAGAAATGTTCATATTTATACTTGCCCTACTGTGTTTCTTCGCGTAGAATTCGCGCCCTATATTTTTAAATCTTAAGCGTCATTTTACATAAAGTAGTGGCGCAGTACGGAGTAGCTATGTACGCGGTATTCCAAAGCGGTGGTAAACAGCATCGTGTAACCGAAGGACAAACAGTTCGTCTAGAAAAGCTTGAGCTTGAAGTAGGCGCAGCAG
>MAAC01017874.1_pt1 | contig 33484 bp, 38 predicted proteins | sample 1115981 | NCBI WGS metagenome assembly MAAC01 (sample SAMN04961126, study PRJNA320927) | seawater metagenome | isolation source: sample BD02T64 sea water enriched with oil for 64 days | place: USA:Gulf of Mexico | collected 2013-07-27 | reverse complement strand
GTTGGTCTTGAGGTAGGTCTACTCGTTGGTCTTGAGGTAGGTCTACTCGTTGGTCTTGAGGTAGGTCTACTCGTTGGTCTTGAGGTAGGTCTACTCGTTGGTCTTGAGGTAGGTCTACTTGAAGGTCTTGTTGTAGCTACCGCCTTTCTTCCTCTGTTTGATCTTACTGCGCTTCTATTTGAACTACGCGTTGATCTACCATATGCATACGAATTCCTTCCAACAGTGTAAGCAGTATTTCTTCTCCCTCTATTATAGGCGTACCCATATCCATACCCGTGATTGTAATATCCTCCATAATAATAAGGTGAACAATAATATCCTCCATAGTAGGGATAACCCCATCCGTAACTCACACCCCAATAAGGGTTGTACCAATAATTTGAGTACCCCCAGCCATTATACCAAAATGGGCGGTACCCATATCCGTATCCATAACCTCCTGTATTGTATATGTTCACTGTAACGTTGTCTGAATTACTTCCCCAAGCCCCGTAATCCTCTGAAGGTTCAACCTCTTCGGTTACAATATTACCGTCCTCGTCCATAGAATCTGATGTTGAGTAAGCGTCTATATCTGTGAAAATGGCTCCTTCTTCAGGAAGTTCGTCATAAGAGCCTTTTTTGGATTTAAAATATTGCTTGTAATAATTGGTTTTGTCTACTTCTTTCGTGTCTGTTTTCGCAGTTTCCGAGCCATTCGAGGAATAGATTCCATCGGTGTCTCCGTAACCATTGTTGCTAGCACCACAGGCGCTTAAGAGGATAATAAAGAATCCTGAGAGTAAAATAGGGAATGTTTTTTTTATGGAAGTAATTTTCGTAAACATAACTGCAATTTTTAATTGTTGGACATTATAAAAATAAGTAGTTTTGCCGAGAACTACTAATTAATAAATAAGACACAACATTTGTGCCAAACTAAGGCTATGGCTAAGAATTTAACAACGAGAGGTGAAGATTATTCGAAATGGTACAATGAGTTGGTTATTCAGGCCGATCTTGCCGAAAATTCTGGGGTTAGGGGGTGTATGGTGATTAAACCGTACGGATATGCTATCTGGGAAAAGATGCAGGCAGAACTCGATAGAATGTTCAAAGAAACTGGGCATCAAAATGCATACTTCCCTATTTTTATTCCGAAGTCATATTTCAGTAAAGAGGCAAGTCATGTAGATGGTTTTGCCAAGGAGTGTGCAGTGGTTACACACTATCGTTTGAAAAATGCTGAAGATGGAAGCGGAATTATTGTAGATCCAGAGGCTAAATTGGAGGAAGAATTAATTGTTCGTCCTACTTCAGAAACTATTATTTGGGATACCTATCGTAAATGGATTCAATCTTACAGAGATTTACCATTGTTGATAAATCAATGGGCTAATGTAGTGCGTTGGGAAATGCGTACACGTCTATTTCTTCGTACTGCTGAATTCCTTTGGCAGGAAGGGCATACAGCACATGCAACCGAGGCAGAAGCAATTGTCGAGGCAGAACAAATGATGCATGTATATGCAGATTTTGTTGAGAATTATATGGCGGTACCGGTGATAAAAGGAACAAAGACAGAAAGTGAACGTTTTGCAGGTGCTTTAGAAACCTATTGTATTGAGGCTTTAATGCAGGATGGAAAGGCGCTTCAGGCTGGTACTTCTCACTTTTTGGGTCAGAATTTCGCCAAAGCGTTTGATGTGAAATTTGCTGCTAAGGATGGGAAACAGGATTATGTTTGGGCTACTTCTTGGGGAGTTTCTACACGACTTATGGGAGCGCTTGTAATGACACATAGTGATGATAATGGTTTAGTATTGCCTCCTAAATTGGCACCAGACCAAGTGGTAATCGTTCCTATTTATAGAAGTGATGAACAGTTTGATGCGGTAAGTGAGGCAGCCAAAGAGATACAAAAGGAATTGCGCGCCAAAGGACTGAGAGTTAAGTTTGATAATAGGGATACACAAAAACCAGGTTGGAAGTTTAACCAGTATGAATTACAAGGAGTACCGGTTAGAATTGCCATTGGGCCAAAAGATTTGGAGAATGGAACTTTTGAAGTAGCTAGAAGAGATACCCTTGAGAAAGAGGTCATGGCGAAGAATGAGGTAGTTGACAAGGTCGTGGCATTGATGGATGAAATTCAGGAAAATTTATACTCGAGAGCGGTTAACCATAGAACGGAACATACAACTGAGGTTTCTAATTATGACGAGTTTAAGGATGTTTTAGAAAGTAAAGGTGGTTTTATTTCAGCACATTGGGATGGAACTTCAGAAACCGAGGAGCAAATCAAGAATGAAACAAAAGCCACTATCCGTTGTATTCCTTTTGGCGTTGATAAGGAGGAGGGAAGCTGTATGGTTACTGGAAAACCTTCAGCAAGAAGAGTGTTATTTGCGAAGGCTTATTAAATTTCTCAAAAAAAGTGAAATTGGATTTGCGACATTAAAAAATAGTTGTATTTTTGCACCCGCCTGAAAGACATAATTTAAACTTTTTGTCTGCTAGGTGTACACTAAAATAGCAATGGTCCGTTCGTCTAGGGGTTAGGACGCATGGTTTTCATCCATGTAACAGGGGTTCGATTCCCCTACGGACTACAAAAAATAAGAATTAAAAAGAACAAAATGGCGAATCATAAGTCAGCATTAAAGAGAATCAGAAATAGCGAAACCAAGCGCTTACGTAACCGTTATCAACATAAAACGACGCGTAATACAATGAAGAAGTTCAAAGAGCTTACTACAAAGAAAGAAGCTGAAAAAATGTTCCCTGAAGTTGTTTCTATGATAGACAAATTAGCAAAGAGAAATATTATTCATAATAATAAAGCTGCTAATTTAAAATCAAATATGGCGAAGCACATAGCTGCGTTATAATAAACAATTCTTATAAATATTGAACTCCTTTAGGTGACTGAAGGAGTTTTTTTGTGTCTTATTGTGAGCTTAAATTTTTTCCAAAACAAAGGCTGTTCTCTATACCCTTGTATTGACCATAATTGGGAATTAGGATGTAACCATTCTTTTCATACAATCTAATAGCTTCGGGTTGCTTTTTTCCTGTTTCTAAAATGCATTTTGAAAAAGATATTTCTATAGCCCATTTTTCTAATTCGACTAAAACCTTGGTTGCAATTCCCTTACCTCTAGCATCGGGAGGGGTATACATCCTTTTTATTTCCATCAAACCATTTAGGTGTTTTTTCATTGCACCACAGCCAACGGGTTTTGAATCGTCATAGATCACGATCGCATGCTTGATTTTGTCAATTTTATTGAATTGATGATAAAACGCATGTTCGTTTCCATCTCTTTCGGCTAGATCTTTATCTAAAAACTGCACTAGCTTGATGAAATCTTGATCTTCGGAATTGGTTCTTTGAATTCGTAGCATTATTTGTTTTTATTCAGTTTTTTGATACGCTTCTTTCTAATAATACTAACACTGCCTTTTTTAGGTGTTTTCACCACATCATCACCAAATTTGGTCACAACCTCAATCAACCTGTCGTAGATAGGTTTTAAATCTTCTATATTGATTGGAAACCATATCATCTGGTGAATCTCGAGTATCCTTTGATAATGCCGCAATAGTATTCGCGAAGCCGTGTGTTACTCCGTGTTCTCCTTTTAAAAACTTCATTGCCTCTCCGTGCTTTGCAAAACCTTTGGTTTTCAATATTACTTTCCATTCTTCTAACGATTTCCCTATCTTTTCTGGCATATTGCCAATCATAGTTTGAAGCGTTTTATCCATGAGTTCAATATTTGTTTTCTATACTTAAAGATAAGGATTTTGAATCAACTAAATTCACCTTAAAGCTCTTTCTTATTGCCATTTGCCAATACACCATAGAATTTTTATGACGTTATAAGTAGGCCTTCGGGTGTTTAATTGGGCCAGTTTTCGTAACGGTCATTACGATGTTTAACATCAATGCCGAAAGCTTTACCGTTATAGAGCTTTTTCACTTTAGATTGAATAGTGTGTCCTACAACTATCACTTTGGTGGCAAACAGATTTAACTTTTATTCTAATCCCATTTCAGATTTAAAACAATACCTCAATTGTTATAACTAAATTCGTGGCCTTCCTTTCTAGAAATAAGCAGAGACATTTTGTTTATAATTGATTTGATGTAGTCATTAGTTTCAATAAAGTTGTTTTCGTGTTCCATATTTTGTTAGAACGATTAGAAATTTATTTTACTATAATAAAAAATTATTGTTTATCAATAAAAATTTACTGTTATTTGTGTTGAAATTTTAATCAATCTACGATGAAAATAAATACGAATCGCGTTTTATCAATAATGAAAATAATATCTCGGGTGGTATTTATTGGCCTCTGTATTAAAACTGGAGTATTGCTTATTACATCATTATTTAGTCTTTTTATGAACCCAGAAGCTGCGGGAAACCTATACCTAGGACTTGATCTGTCTGAAATGTATGCAACCAATAGATGGTATTATGTCAACACATTATCTTTTATTGTTGCCTTATCTGCCCTAAAGGCTTATCTCTTTTATTTGGTAACAAAGATTTTTCTTAAGTTCAATTTAAATCACCCCTTTACTCCCACTGTGGTATCGTTGATAGGTAAAATTAGCCACATAGCTTTAGGAATTGGGGTTGTTGCACTAATCGCTCAAAGTTATAGCGAGAGGTTGCTTCATCGAGGGCTCGAGATTGACCAAAATTGGGGAAGTGAAGAGTTTTTGTTTCTAGCCGGAATAATTTTTATCATTGCCCTCGTTTTTAAGAGAGGTGTCGAAATTCAATTGGAAAATGAACTAACTATATAGCCATGTCAATAGTTGTAAATTTAGATGTGATGATGGCTAAAAGAAAGATGTCTCTAAACACTCTTTCTGAAAAGGTAGGACTAACATTGTCGAATCTTTCAATTTTAAAAACGGGAAAGGCAAAAGCAGTTCGTTTCAGTACCCTTGAAGCAATTTGCAAAGCGCTAGATTGTCAGCCAGGGGATATTTTAGAGTTTCAAGACGAGCGCTAGTGTTCAAATTTTTAGAAAGCTATTTTGTTGGTGGCCACAGCTTCTAAGCCCTTTTTTAAGGGTCAATTAAACCACACTGCATATCGTTGACTTCTTAGTTCTAGGGCAAGTTTTTCCTCCATTTGAAGCGCTTCTTCCCTTGTCGACATTGGATCGATATGATTGTATAGGCTCGGGCGTAGATATAAGCCATACTTTTCAACAATATTGGACGAAAGCTTATGCCCCTTCTTGTTCCTGTAGCCGGTCTTATGCTGCTCGAATCGCTCTTTAGGAGTCTTAGTGGTCATACCCACGTATAAACATTGCAATACACCATTGAACTGCGGATTAACGGCTCTAAACTTTGTGTTTTCGGTAAACACTCGTTTCGTTAATTCTATAACATATACACGGTACTGCATTTTTGGCATAAGGATTCTAGCTGATTTAAATTTAGTTATGTTAATGCTTTATTATAGAATATAAAACTTATCCGAACGAATAGGGTAAGTTATATCTTTAACCTCCAATAGTTGTTTAATATTGATCTCTATTGTTTTGGAAATACTTGTCATTGCAGTATGAGCTGTTTTAGATTTTTTGCTTCCAGTCAAATCAATATTACCAATAAAAACACTGTTTAGTTCGGCTACTAGCAAAATACTGTTTTCACTTTTATGATATTCTTTAATAAGAGTGACCTCTTTTTTTTTATCCATTGGATATTCATCTAAAGTCAGAGGTAAGGTAACTGTATTTTTTATGTAAGCTCTTTTTAAATTGAGTAAACCTAGGGCTTCTTCAATATGAGGAGCTCTAATTTTAACTTGAACCCCAGATTTTAGGATATGAGATTTAGTTTTGAATTTCATTTTTAATTGTCTCTAACGGGTTTTGCATAAGGGCAGCCTTATATATGTTGATAGAGGTTTTTTTTGTAAGTTATTTGACGTTATTATTATCCTTAAACTGAAGATAGTCTCCTTATGAAGTTCGTAACATTTTCTCCATGTTACGTCCTTTTGCTAACTCATCAACCAACTTATCCAAATATCTTACTTGATGCGTTAACGGATTTTCAATTTCTTCTATTCTATAGCCACATATCACTCCATTAATGAGATGATGAGCATTAGGATTTAATTCTGCTCTGTAAAAGAATGTTTCAAACGTTACTTTTTTAGTAACCAGTTCTTGTATTTTGTTTTCATCAAAACCTGTCAACCATTCAATTGCCAGATGTAATTCTTCTTGAGATCTACCTTTCTTTTTGACTTTCGTGACGTAGTGAGGATAGATTGAAGCGAACGTCATTTTTGCTATTCGGTCATTATGTTCGGGTGTAGTTTTCATTCTCTGTTTGTACTAAAAATCTAGCTTTTTCAAAATATTCTTTGGCCTTTTCATTAGATGATGTAACCGGAACAATATTAGTTTGAATTTCATTTTTCTCCATTTTATTCTTTTTTCAAGATATAATTAATAGAACCAGTAGTATGGTAGTTATTCTCATCAAACTTAATATTCGTTTCGATTTATTTTAATTGGTTACAACTTGTTATATCATTTGTAAAGGTATCGTTATCCCTTTACCACATCTGGCACCAAACTGTTAATATCACCATTGTTTCTGGCAATATCACGTACTATAGAAGAAGAGATATGTGAATACTCAGGGCTACACATTAAAAATACAGAATCCATCCCATTTGCGGTGTCATTCGCCTGCGCAATAGCTTGCTCATAGGTGAAATCCGTCGCATTGCGAAGACCGCGTAGGATGCAGGTCGCATTTTCTTGCTTGCAGAAAGAAGCTGTAAGACCGGTATAGGTTTTTACAGAGACCTTTGACTCATTTGTGAAACTAGCCTCTATAAACCGCTTTCTGTCATCTAGTGACCACATATACTTCTTCTCGGCGTTTACACCAATTGCGATTATAATCTCATCAAAAAGAGGCAAGGCTCTTTGAATAATGTCTAAATGCCCCAACGTAATGGGATCGAAAGAACCAGGAAATACAGCGCGTTTCATTTTTTAAAGATAGGTAGTTTTTATAAACAATTCTCAACCAGCACTCCAAAAAAGTGTTGTAGCGTCATTCCCGCTTCTCGCACTTGCCGTGGGATAATACTTTCTTTAGACAAACCAGGGGTGGCATTAATTTCAATAAAATAAGGAGTTCCATTTTGGATAATAAAATCAGACCGGCATACACCCTTCATATTGAGTAATTGGTAGATACGTTTTGTTTCGGTCTGCACTTTATTTGTTTCAGCCTCGGAAATACGAGCAGGTGTAATCTCATCAGATTTCCCTTCGTACTTGGCTTCATAGTCGAAAAAGTCATTTTCCGAAACAATTTCCGTAGGTGAAAGTACTTTTATTTTGTCATTGTCATTATACGCTCCAACCGAAACTTCAACACCTACCAAAGCAGTTTCAATGATAATCTCGGTATCTTCAGAAAAAGCATGTTCAATAGCTGGAAGCAATCCTGCAAGCTCATGTACTTTACCTATCCCAAAGCTTGATCCAGCTCTATTCGGTTTCACAAAGCAGGGAAGTCCCACTTTTTGGACAATGGTTTCCGCATCAATCTCATCTCCTTTATTGACGTAGAAAGAAGTCGCACATTTTATTCCGAAGTTCTTTAAAACCGACAAACAATCACGCTTGTTAAAACTCAATGCCGATTCATAAAAACCTGGACTGGTTTGCGGAATGCCAAGCAATTCCCAATACGCCTGAAGATAACCGTCTTCCCCTGGTGTTCCGTGGACCGTGTTAAAAACCGCGTCTGGAACTATGGTTTCAGAGCCATGGCTAAAGCTAAAATCAACCTTGTTAACGGGATACTTTGTACCGTCTTCAGCTACATAATTCCAACCGTCTTTTAAAATATGAACGGGATAAACAATGTAAACCTCGTTATCTAAAGATTCACAAACAATGGCGCCACTAAGTAAGGAAATTTCGTATTCGCTGGAATAGCCGCCCATTGCCACGGCGATATGTTTTTTATGCATAACAAAACTATAAATAAGTCGTTTAACAAAAATATCACTTATCAATAGAAGTTTACTAACTTTAGGTTTTATATTTTTGCCTCACAACAAACAACGCATGACTTTTATCAAATATCTATTCACCAAGGCGTTTTTAAAGCAGCTCTTGTTTGCCGTATTGGCACTGATTGTGCTTTCGTTTTTAGCCCTTTGGTGGTTGCGCAGTACCACCAATCACAATCAGAAAATTGAAGTTCCTAATCTGGCAAAGTTCTCTTTGGACTTGGTGGAAGATCAGTTGGACGAATTGGACTTGCGATATGAAATTTTAGATTCTGCCAATTACAACCCTGACTACCCGCGATATTCTGTAATTGAGCAGATCCCGAAAGCGGGTCAATTTGTCAAGGAAAACCGAAAAATTTACCTCACCTTAAACCCTTCAGATTACCGAAAGATAAAAGTGCCAGAAGTACTAGGTAAAACCGGACGTCAAGCACGACCTACTTTGCTTGCAATGGGCTTCGAAATTGGAAAAATAAGCAAGCGTCCACATATTAGTGATCACGTGTTGGAGATGCGTTTTAAAGGTGAAAAGCTAACACCAGGAATGGAAATTCCAAAGACCTCCGTAATCGATTTAATTGTTGGGGACGGAACGCAAAATCGCGTGCGCAGTGAAGAGCCAGATGGTGATGGTTTCGAAGAAAAAAACACCAAAAAAGAGACTACGAGAGATGGAGGAAACTAACCCAGAGGTAGGTCCAGAACAACAAGGAAATGATGACTTGTATGAACATTTTCGTTTTGTAGCAGACAAAGGGCAGCAACCCTTGCGTGTAGACAAATACCTTATGAATAAGGTTGAAAACGCTACGCGGAATAAAATTCAGAAATCGGCAAAAGACGGAAATATCATGGTAAATGATGTAGCTGTCAAATCCAATTATAAGGTGCGCCCTAATGATGTTGTGACTGTTATGTTTGAACATCCACCTTACGAATATTTGCTAAAACCAGAAGATCTTCCAATCAATATAGTGTATGAGGATGATGATGTGCTAGTCGTAAATAAAGAAGCCGGAATGGTAGTGCATCCGGGCCACGGAAATTATAACGGAACACTTATAAATGCCCTGACCTTTCATTTCGAGAACTTACCCAATAATAGTAGCGATCGTCCAGGTTTGGTGCATCGTATTGATAAAGACACCAGCGGACTTCTGGTCGTTGCTAAGACCGAAATTGCAATGACGAATCTGTCAAAACAATTCTTCAAGAAAACGACAGAGCGTGAGTATGTTGCTTTGGTGTGGGGAAATATGGACGAAGACGAAGGAACCATCGAAGGGAATATTGGTCGCCATCCAAAAAACCGTTTGCAGAACACCGTATTTCTTGACGAAGACGCTGAAGAAAAGGGAAAGCCTGCAGTTACTCATTTTAAAGTTCTGGAGCGCCTAACCTATGTCACTTTGGTTTCTTGCCGTCTAGAGACGGGACGGACACATCAAATACGTGTGCATATGAAGCATATTGGGCATACCTTGTTCAATGATGAGCGTTATGGCGGAGAACGCATTTTAAAGGGTACTACGTTCTCAAAATACAAACAGTTTGTTGAAAATTGTTTTAAAGTATTACCGCGTCAAGCTTTACATGCAAGGACATTAGGGTTTAAGCATCCTGTTTCTGGAGAGATGCTTCGTTTTGAAGCACCAATTCCAGAGGATATTGAGCAATGTCTTGAGAAATGGCGTTCATATTCACGGCATGTGATCGAGTAATTGATCGGGCTGATCGAGTTATAATTTCTTTCAATTCTTTAGACTGAAAGTTCGGTAAATTCTTATTATTTTTACTGAAAAGCAACGCAATGAAAATAGTTTTATCTCCAGCAAAATCCTTAGATTACGATTCTAAATTACCAACTTCTGAATTCACCGAAGCTCGTTTTTTAGCAGATTCTGAAAGGCTTAACAAATTATTAAAAAAGAAGTCGGCTAGAGTCTTATCGAAGCTAATGAGCATTTCCGATAACCTTGGGAGATTAAATCATGAACGAAATCAAGAATGGAGTTTGCCTTTTACCGAAGCAAACGCTAGACCTGCTGTCTATGCTTTTAGTGGAGATGTCTATCGCGGATTGGATGTATATAATCTTCCAAAGAATAAAGTCGAACAGCTTCAAAATAACGTGCGTATTATTTCTGGACTCTACGGACTTCTAAGACCATTGGATCTTATTCAGCCATATCGTTTGGAGATGGGTACCAAGTTTCCGGTAGGCGTGAAGAAAAACCTCTATGAGTTCTGGCGTAAGAAGGTGACACAATCTTTAAATGAGGAATTGAAAGACGATGAGGTCTTTGTGAATCTTGCCAGCAATGAATATTTCAAGGCTATAGATCTAAAAATCTTGAATGCGAATGTAATCACACCAGTTTTTAAAGATTTAAAAAACGGTGAATACAAAATGATAATGACCTTTGCCAAACGGGGAAGAGGACTGATGACGCGCTACCTAGTTGATACCAATGCCAAGACAGTAGAAGATATAAAAGGCTTCAATTACGAAGGCTATGGCTTTAGTGAATCGATGTCTACGGAAACGGAATTAGTTTTTATTCGCTAGTGTTTCAACATACACATCCATATCCACCATTTATACCTGAAACTGCAACAAAACTTATTGTGGGGACCTTACCACCGCCAAGATTTACTACAGGGGAGTTGAAAGAAGGAGATGTTAATTTTTGCTACGGAAGTCGAGATGGTCAGTTATGGTCTATTTTAAATAGAATTTTTAACCTGAACTTAAAATTTGAAACCACTGCCAAAGCAATCGCACAACGCAAACAATTTTTAATAGATCGTAAGATTGGAATTTGTGATATTGTAAGTGCTGCGAAACGTGATAAAGTAGATGCTTCAGATTTAGGGATGCAGGATATTGAACTTCGGAATGTGATTGAATTTCTTCAAAAATATCCAAAAGTAGATACTTTATTATTTACGGGAGGTAACAGTAAAAACGGTCCAGAATATTTCTTCCGAAAGCATTTAAAAGAATACAATCTTTCACTCGCCGTTGTCTCAGACCAAGTACCTCGGGTTCACGAATTTGTGCTTCCTTCCACTAGCAGAACTATAAGAACCGTCTCACTTACAGCACCGTCTGGAGCAGCCAATAGGGCAGTGGGGAGTCTTCAGAAATACAGAGATATGAAAGCCGCTTTTCCAGAAAAAACCACCATCGATTTTAGAATGGAACAGTACGCTCCATTTTTTTAATTAACTTTTCTGAATCAAAGCGAACCTTTGAACTCCCTTCCGAAAGAATAGTGCAGACCAAGCTCTGAAATTCAGTTCCCTTTAGGCGGACGCAGAGTTTGTCCAACGATTTTGAGCTTTAGATTAAAATTTTCTCAGCTAAGGCTCAAACCTAAATATCTCCAATGGTGCATTATTACTCACGACGATATAATGCGTTTTTCCGGTAATGTTGATCGCTACAATATCCTTTGAATCACGATCAATAAAAGGATCGTGTTCTTTCGAATACACAAAGTCACCTTGACCATTGCCCAAGAGCACATAGCCATAATTGCTATCGTATCGTATAGTTTCAACCTCAGAGTCGTACATAGCGCCAACGCCCATTATATCTAGATGTCCATCATTGTTAAAGTCTCCGTGAAGTAGGGACAAGGTTGGTCCCGTCTGCACCTGATTAGGGAGCTTTGTTTGCTTAAAATTACCATCTCCAAGATTTTCAACGTAAGCAGTTTCAAATTGATAGACAGTAAGTTTAAAGGCTTCGTTTAGTTTATCCTCTCCGTAGATAGCGTTCATATCTAGGTTCGCAAACTCTTTATAGGTTTCAATTTTATCAAGGAGGAAGGGGTTCTGTTCAGAACTACATTCTTTTCCACGAACAGGAACCAGTTTCCCATCGTTTACCTTACTCAGGACAACATCAAAGCTTCCGTTATCGTCAAAATCCTTAGCGTAGATATAAATTGGCTTTTTCTCCGATGGTTGGAATTTGTTGTTCTTACCAACATTACCCAATACATAATCTTCGTCACCGTCATTATCGAAATCCGCGGCAGTAATACTATACCACCAACCTTCAGATTTTTCAAATCCTGAAGCACTTTCTAATTTCGAATAAGTACCATCTTCGTTTGTAAACACGGAAGGCTTCATCCATTCACCAACAACAAGTAAATCCAAATCTTTGTCGTTGTCGTAATCTGTGAATGTAGCTTCAGAAACCATTCCTATTTCACTAAGTGCATTGTTTTTGGAAGTCACATCGGCGAACCTTCCGTTTGTATTTTGGAGCAGATAGGACCTAGGCGAAAGGGGGTATTTTCCTGGCACGAGGTTTCCACCCACAAATAAATCCAAATCTCCATCAGCATCATAATCTCCAGCGGTAATACTCTTTCCAGAAGCTTTGAGGTTAGGTAAGGCACTACTGTTATAGATAAAATTTCCCGCTCCGTCGTTCGTGTATAATCTGTCTTGAAGTAATGGGCTATTCTCAGCTAATTCATAGCCAGCACTAACTACATATAAATCTTGATCGCCATCGCCATCGGCATCAAAAAAAAGTGCATTTGCATCTTCATATTTGGCGTGATCATTCCACAAGGCTTCGTTTGTTTTAGCAAATGACCCGTCAGGTTTTTGAACGTACAGCGCAGCGGCGGCATCCTTTGCATTTCCAACAAAGAAGTCGTCCAATCCATCTCCATCTACATCTGCAGTTACCACTCCAGTTCCTTTGGTAGATACTTTCTGCGGAAGTAGCAATTGAACTGAAAAATCATTAAAATCATTCTCTTTGTGAACGTAGTCAATCCCAAGACTTTGTGGGTTAACTTTTCTTCTTAATGAATTGTCTAATTTGACCGTAATATCTTTAGCGTTTGCGGTACTATGATCGATGGTCACCAAATTATTTGCTCCAACGTTACTCAATTTCGAAACAGTACCGTCGGGCCACTCCACCGTAATTTCATTTTTAGGAGCAGTAGTTCCCAATCCAAAGTGAAGCACATTGGTTACCGAAGATTCGTAGCCCCGAGTGAGATATAATTCCTGATATTGTGTTCCATTCTCGTTTTTTACATACACATTGGCTCCTAGTCCTAAAGCGTTATTTTTAGGGCCTTTAAGCTTAATTTGCACGTAATTCTGATTCGCATTATTGCGATACAACCCTATGTCGTTATTTGCATTGCTAACAATCAAATCTAAATCCCCGTCATTGTCTAAGTCCGAATACGCTGCTCCTTGCGAGAATGAAGGATCTTCCAATCCCCATTCTTTGATCACCTTGCTAAAGGTAAGGTCGCCATTGTTTTTATAAGCATAGTTATCAAGCTTTTGAGAAGGCAACATATCCAAAACAGCTTTTAATGTCATAGATTCTCCTTTAGCATGTTTCTCGGCAAGTGAAATTCGGAAATCTTGATTGGTGTAATCTTTTACAACACCGTTGGAAATGAAAATATCCTTCAACCCATCGTTGTCGAAATCGGCAATAAGTGGTGCCCAGCTCCAGTCAGTTTTTACAATGCCACTAAGTTGTGATGTTTCCTTAAATTTTCCGTTACCAACATTATAATGTAGCATGTTCGCCATATACGCATGGTGGTATCCGATTTCTACCATACTCATAAAATTCGAGGTACTCATTGATGCCATATTCTCCTTACTACGAGCGTAATTCTCGGCAAGCATATCGACGGTAATAAGATCTGGTTTGAGGTCGTTGTCCAAATCGGCGTAATCACTTCCCATACTGTTAAAGGAGATGTGGTTTAATCGAGAGTTAATCTCATTCTTAAATGTTCCATCTTTTTGGTTGATATACATTGCATCAGGCTCTAAAAAGTCATTCGAAACATAAATATCATCCCAGCCGTCATTGTTAAAATCTCCAACCGCTGCACCCAATCCCCACGTTTTATTTCTTAGGTTAGCTTCTGCAGTTACTTTTGTAAAATTAGAACCATTGTTCCGATACAATTGATCGCTTGTAACTTCCTCAATCTGACTCTGTATCGCACCGCTAATCTTTGTGTTATTCGAAAAGTCGTAGCGATAGTTTACCACATATAAATCAAGATCTCCATCTTTGTCATAGTCCAACGAATATGCCTGAGTGGTATATCCGGGATCATCGATTCCCCAAGAAGCGGCATCTTCTTTAAATGTGCCATCTTTTTGGTTTACAAATAATAGATTTCGTCTAGCATCGTCATCTTTTAAGGATCCTGCCTTTGATACATAAATGTCGAGCCACCCATCATTGTTTACATCGAGCATTGTAGCTCCTGTAGAGAAACCGATACTATCTTCCGTTTTTGAAGTAATAGTAACGTCCTCAAAACTCAACGCACCTTTGTTTTTATACAATTTATTTGAATCTAAATTAGACACGAGATATACGTCGTCCAACCCGTCATTATCTATATCACCGACAGCCAATCCAGCTCCAGCATAGATATAGGGATAATTTAAAAAATTAAAATCCATTGTCTCTTTTAATATATTCTGAAAGGTGATTCCAGAAGTACTGGCTTCAACCTTTGTGAATAGGGTAGAAGCTCCATCTGTGTAGCCTCCTTCTTTTGGTTTTTCTGAAGGACCATCTGAACAGGAAATCAGTGTAAATAATAGACAAAAAGCTAGATAACAATGCTTCATTATAAAAGAGAATTATTTGAATAAAAACAAATATAGGAAAACTGCCTTTCCAGAAAAAAAACAGTCATCGATTTTTGAGAGGTACAGAACGCCTAATTCTATTGTTAAGGCACGAAACTAAAAATCTCAAGCGATGCATTATTGCTTACCACCATATAATGTAATTTTCCATTGATGTTTATCTCAGCAATATCCTTTGAATCATGATCGATAAATGGGGCGTACTCTTTCGAATAAACAAAGTCACCTTGACCATCTCCGAAAAGCACATAGCCATAATTACTATCGTACCTAATGGTTTCAACTTTGGCGTTGTACAAGGCTAGGCTCCAATTCCCATAATATCTTGATTAAAATCACCCGTAAGAAGTGACAAGGTGGGGCCTGTTTGGGTCTCGTTCGTAAGCGAAGTTGTTTTGAAATTTCCATAACCTAGATTTTCAAGATACATTGTTTCAAAAGTATGAGCGGATAACTGGAAGGCTTCTTTTAATTTTTCTTCGCCATAAATCTCATTCATATCTAAGCTGGCAAATTTTTTAAAAGTTTCAATTTTGTCCAAGAGAAAGGGGTTTTGCTCAGAGCTGCATTCTTTTCCTCGAATAGGTACTTGTTTGCCTTCGTTTATTTTACTAAGGGCGACATCAAAGCTTCCGTTATCGTCAAAGTCCATACTGTAGACGTACAAAGGGTTTTTTTCTGAAGGCTGAAATTTATTGTTTTTTCCAATATTTCCTACCACGTAGTCTTGGTCTCCATCTTTATCAAAATCTGAGGCAACAACACTGAACCACCATCCTTCAGTTTTGTCTAGACCAGTAACCGGGGTATTTTTTTTGAATACACCTGCAGTATTATTATAAAAAGTGGGCTGCATCCATTCGCCCACAAGCAATAAATCTAAATCCTTATCCATGTCGTAATCTGTAAAAATAGCTTCAGATATCATTCCAGCTTCGCTGAGAGAATTGCTAGTCTCGGTTACATCAATAAAGTGATCATTTTCGTTTTTTAGTAAATAGGAGCGAGGTGAAAGAGGGTATTTTCCTGGAATAGCATTGCCACCTATAAAGAGGTCCAGATCACCATCATTGTCATAATCCCCAGCGACTACAGTTTTTCCTGAGCTTAACATTTTTGGAAGGGGGATTTTTACTTACCGTAAAAGTTCCACTGCCGTTGTTCTGATAAAACTGATCTTGTAATAAAGGATTGTTCTCACCTAAATCATATCCAGCACTTACCACATAAAGGTCTTGGTCACCGTCGTTGTCGGACGGCGTCAGCGTCCTCGTATTTGGCTTCAGAATTCCACAAGTTTTTATTGGTTGGAGTAAAGGTGCCATTGTCTTTTTGGATATATAAGCTTGCGAAGCTGCAGAAGCATTTCCTACAAAAAAATCTTCTAAGCCATCTCCGTTTACATCGGCTTTTATTATCCCAGTGCCTTTACAAGCTTGTTTTTGGGGCAATAACAACTGTAAGGTTTACTGAGGGATTTTTTTTTGAGGTAACCTGGGCATTTGTTACTAAGCTGTAATCAACAGTAATTCGTTGGTTGGTTTTTACATTGCTCAATTTTGAAACTTTACCATCTGGCCATTCAATGATAATTTCGTTAGGGTAGCATCGTTTAATCCAAAGTGAAGTACTGGGCTTACAGAAGATTTGTATCCCCTTGTTATGTATAATTCCTGTAATTGCTGTTCTTCGGAGTTTTTCAATAGTACTTTGGAACCAATTCCACTAGGGTTTGTTGGTGGGCCTATTAACAGTACCTGTAAATGGTTGCTGGTTGCATTGTTTCTGTAAATACTTGCCTCATCTTCTATATTGTTGGTAATTAATCAAGATCTCCATCATTGTCAAGGTCAGCGTAGGCAGCTCCATACGAAAACAAAGGGGTTTCTAATCCCCAATCTTTCATCTTTTTTTAAAAATTTAAATTACCATTGTTCTTAAAAATGTAATTGGCCATTTTTTCTGAAGGAAAAGTATTTAATAAATTATCTAACGTCATAGCTTCTCCTCGAGCCATTACCTTTTTTAGTTTGTTTTTTGCTTCTTGATTAGTGTAGTCTTTGTCAACTCCATTAGTGATAAAAATATCCTTCAAACCATCGTTGTCAAAATCGGCAATGAGTGGCGCCCAGCTCCAGTGGGTTTTTACAATACCACTTAACTGCGAAGTCTCTTTAAATTTGCCATTACCCATATTGTAATGAAGCATGTTTGCCATATACGCATGATGGTATCCAATTTGTACCATGTTCTCAAAATTAGAGGTACTCATAGTAGCCATGTTTTCTTTAGCCCTTGCGTAGTTTTCGGAAAGCATGTCCAACGTAATTAAATCTGGAAGCAAATCATTGTTTAAATCGGCATAGTCACTTCCCATACTATTCGTGGAAATATGATTGAGTCTGTGATTTATTTCATTTTTAAAGGTGCCGTCTTTCTGATTAATATGAAGAACATCAGGGTCTAAAAAATCGTTAGCGATGTACATATCATCCCAACCATCATCATTAAAGTCTGAAACCGCCGCACTTAATCCCCAGGTTTTGTTATACAATCCTGCCTCTTGTGTAACTTTCGTAAAATGAGTACCGTCATTCCTAATATAGTTGATCACTGGTAATTTCTTCAATCGCTCTTTGAACTTCACCACTTATTACGGTATTATTTTCAAAATCATAACGATGGTTCACAACATACAAATCTAAGTCTCCGTCATTATCGTAATCAAGACTTTGTACTTGAGTACTATATCCAGGATCATCAATATCCCATGCTTTCGCGTCTTCTTTAAAAGTTCCGTTTTTTTGATTTACAAATAGGAGGTTTCGTCTTCCATCATCATCTTCTAATGACCCTGCTTTACATACATAAATATCTAACCAGCCATCATTGTTAATGTCGAGCATTGTTACACCACTAGAGAATCCATTAAAATCTTCTGCTTTTGAGGTCATAGTGATATCCTCAAAATTAAAATCACCCATATTTTTATATAGTTTATTGGGGCCAAAATTTGAAGCTAAGTAAATGTCTTCTAATCCACCATGATCTATATCACCTACTGCAACTCCTGCGCCTGTATAGATGTACATATAATTCATAAAATTAAAATCGATGCTTTGTTGAACTTTATTTTTGAAAGTAATGCCAGAGGTGCTAGATTCGACATGAACAAATAGGGTAGGAGCTCCATTTGCATAACCACTATCTTTCGATTTTTCTGAAGGACTATTTGAGCAAGAAAGCAATGTATATAGTATGCAAAAAAACAGATAAAAAGGGCTTCATTTTATAAGGGAATCTCTTTCACTAAGGTCTAGGTTTTCCTGAAAAACAAGAAAACACTTACAGACCTAATAATTCAATTGTTTTCCTACTTATTTGTTTCATTCAAAAAATTCCCTTATAAAATGAAGCCCTTTTTAATTTTTGTTTTTTCTTAACAGATAATTATAGTATCTTAACGTCCTATTAACAAGTATTGAACTAATTAAAAACAATCAATTTTATGAAAAAAATTACTTTTACTTTACTAGCATTTTTTGTCACATGTTGTATGTGGCAAGTAAATGCGCAAACCTATACGGCGACGGATACCCCGCTTACTGTGGGGCCTAATAGTGGGACCATTACTAATTCCGTAGCTACTGCTACAGCTGTAGGGGTGATTGGAACTGGTCCAGGTGAATATTCTATCGAAAATGTGTCTTTAAATATAGACCATAGTTGGGCTGATGATTTAGATATACGTTTAGTTTCTCCTGGTGGGGTAGTTACTCATGATTTATCTACTGATAATGGAGGTAGATTTGGTTTAACTCCAGCTGCTGATTTAGTTTTTTTAGATGGCTCTGCTAACGACGTAACTACATGGGGTAGTTTTGCACCTGAAGCAGATTATATGGCTGAGGGCGGAACTTTTGAAGCTGCTTTTGCTGGTCAACCTGTTAATGGTGACTGGACATTAGAGATTACAGATGATACTAACGGTGATATGGGTAACTTGAATTCTTATTCCATTTCTTTTGGAATAGCTGCAGGTGCACCTCCAGTAATTGCCTGTCCAATGAATCTTATGGTAGATACTACAGTAGGACTTTGTTCTGGTGTTGGTAATTTTGCAGATGCAATTGCAATCGACCCTGAAGATGGAATTATTACTGCTGTACAAACATTGGGGCTTCCTTCTGGAAGTGCTTTCCCAATAGGAGATACAACAGTTGAGTATACTGCAACAGATAGTGATGGAAATACTGCTAGTTGTCAATTTATCGTAACTGTTACAGATACAGAAGCGCCAATGGCGATGTGTCAAGATATTACTGTTGAATTGGATGCCGCTGGTGCGGTTTCTATAGTTGCTGGAGATATCGATAATGGTTCTACAGATAACTGTGGTGTTGATACATTAACAATGGGAGTTCCCGATCCTGGAATGCAGACTACACTGCCAATTAGTTTTGCTGCAGGTAATGGTCAAGCTGGTAATATGTTCGACATGATGGCATTAAATGATATCACAGTTGATTCATTCGATGTTAACTCTCAAGCAGCTGCTGGAGTTCTAGTAGATTTTGAAGTTTACTTTAAAACAGGTAGTTGGATTGGATCAGATATGACCGCAGCCGACTGGGGATTAGTTGGAACTGTTACGGGGGTAGCTTCTGCTGGACCTGGAGTAGGTACACCATTAGGACTTGCTTTAGCTATCGATGTTATGGCTGGAGATACAGTTGCTTTTTACGTAACTTCTACAGATGGAGCAAATGTATTCTATACAAACGGTGGAATTGTTGGAGACGTTTGGGCTTCAGATGCTAATTTAGAATTGTATGAAGGAGCTGGTAAAGTTTATCCTTTCTTAGATACATTCCAACCACGTAACTTTAATGGAAACATTATTTATTCAACACCAGCTGGTATCGTTCCTTTTAATGGAGATTTCGATTGTTCTAATGCTGGAGCAAACACAGTTACTTTGTTTGTTACAGATGTTGAAGGAAATGTTTCTTCTTGTGAATCTACAGTTACTGTAGAAGATAACACCGCACCTATTATTACTTGTATTGGTGAGCAAGTTGTTGGACCTTTCTCTACGAGTGCGGCTCCGGCATTGGCTATTCCAGACAATGATCCTGCGGGAATTTCTACAACTATGACTGTTACTGATGATTTTGTAATTACAGACCTTAATGTAGATCTTGATATTTCACACACATGGGTAGGAGATATGATTGTTACTTTAGAATCACCTGCTGGTACATCTGTTGTTATTGTTGATCAAATGGGAGTTCCTGATACACAGTTTGGATGTGCTGAGGATGACTTACAAATAACGCTAGATGATGAAGGTGCTGCACCAATTGAAGATGAATGTTCAGGTTCACCTATTACAGGTGTATTTACTCCAAATAACCCACTTTCTGCTTTTGATGGTGAAAGTTCAATGGGAGTTTGGACATTAACAGTTTCAGATAACGCTGGAGGAGATACAGGAACAATTAATTCTTGGAACCTTGTTTATGACTTCGATCCTATCGTTGCTCCACCATTTGATGTGGTATTAGATGCAGCTGGTAACGCTACTGTTAACATGGCTGATTTGATTTTAAACATTGATGAAGCTTGTGGGTTTGACGTTACGACTGTTGGACTTCCTCCTACCGCAAACAGCTTAGCAACATTGCTTGACGGTGGAAATGGTAACTTCGGAAACATGTTCGATATTAATGCACTTACTGATGTGACTATGGATTCTTTCGATATTCACGGTGATACAGGTGCTACATTTGATGTAGAAGTTTATGCTAAAGCAGGAACTTGGGTAGGTTTTGAAGCAGATGCATCTGCTTGGACACTTATTGGTACTGCTCCTGGAGTGGTTTCTAACGGAGATGGTGTTGTAACACCATTAGGTTTAGACTTAGGTTACAATATGCTTGCTGGTGAGACACACGCATTCTTTGTAACGCCAACTGATACTTCAACAGGTGGATTTAATTATACCGACGGTACTACTGTAGGGGCTGTGTTTGCATCAGATGCGAATTTGGAATTCCTTGAAGGTGCTGGTTCAGGTATATTTGATGGAAACGTATTCCAACCTCGTATATTTAATGGAAACATCTTATACTCTACAGAAACACCTCCAAGTGCTACTTTAGATTTCGATTGTTCTCAGTTAGGGGAAAATACTGTTGATGTTGTTGTAACAGATGCTAGTGGAAACGAAGCATTCTGTACTGCTACTGTAAATGTATTAGATGAGACAGCACCAATTATTACGTGTGTTGGACCAACTACACCTACCGAGATGGGTACTGCATCAGATAGTCCTGGAACTACAATTAATGACAATACAACTGCAACTACTACTTTAACTGTTACAGATGATTTCGTAATGACAGATCTTAATGTAGATCTTGATATTACGCATACTTGGACAGGTGATATGCAAATTACTCTTGAGTCTCCAGCAGGAACACAGGTGTTGATTTTTGATGGTGGTGCAGATGGATGTTCTGCAAATGACCTTGGTACTACATTGGATGATGAATCAGCTAATGGTTTAGCTTGTGATCCAAGCGGTGGTGGTACTGATGGTGATGCATTCCCAGAAGCTGACTATATGCCTTCTAATGCGCTTTCTGCCTTTGATGGTGAAAGTACAGTAGGAGATTGGATTCTTAGAGTAGAGGATACTGCAACTGGAGATACAGGTACAATTAATAGCTGGGGTCTTACTTATAGCTATGATGGTGCTCCAACAGATGCTTGGCCAATTTATTTAGGTCCTGATGGAACGGTAACTATCGATCCATTAGATTTGATATTAGACACGGTTGAAGCTTGTGGTATTGCTACTGCAGCTGCAGATATTACTGAGTTTTTCTGTGATGATATCGATGCAGGAATTATCGACGTTACAATCTTTGTAAGTGATGCAAGTGGAAACATTGATTCTTGTGTTGCTCAGATAAGAGTAATTGATAACCTAGGACCAGATATTACGTGTCCAGCTAATCAAACTGTTGATCCTGGTGTAGGTAGCTTGTTCTATGAAGTTCCAGATTACTGGGCTAATGGAGAGGCTACAGCTACAGATAACTGTACTGATCCTGTTACTATTACTTCTCAAGACCCAGCAGCGGGAACATTACTTCCAGATGGTACGTATACAATTACAATCATTGCTGAAGATGAGTATGGTAACGAAAGTACTTGTACATTCGAACTTATTGTTGAAAGTGTTCTTGGTCTTGATGAGAATGAGTTAGATATAGCTTTATCTTTATATCCAAACCCAGCTCGTGAGCAAGTAACAATTTCAAATAACTCTAATATCCAACTTGAAAAAGCTACGATATATGACTTGAACGGAAAACTAATAAGCCAGACTGACCTTAGCTCTATGCAAGGTGAGAAGGTAATCAACGTTTCTGAACTTGCAACTGGAGTTTATGTTGTTCAAATAACTAGTGATGAATCAAGCGCTATAAAGCGATTGATCAAAGAGTAATCTTTTCACTGGTATAACCAACCAAAAGAAAAGCCCCTTCACAAATGTGAAGGGGCTTTTTGATTTATAATGATTTAGTTTTGTTTGAGCCTATATAATATTAAGTTATCGAATAGTTTTAAAGAACTCCGCAATTCCGCTAATTCCTTTTTCCGAGAGCATTTTAATAAAAGCGCTACCAATTATAGCTCCTTTGGCGTATTTTGTTGCTGAGGAAAAAGTACTAGCGTTGCTAATTCCGAAGCCCACTATTTGAGGATTGGACAAAGAAAGTTCCGAAACCCTGCTAAAGTATGTTTCCTGCTCACTTCCGAAACCTTGCTTGGATCCCGTAGTGCTAGAACTACTTACCATGTAAATGAACCCCTTTGACGCATGGTCAATTTCTCGAACCCTAGTTTCTGATGTTTGGGGCGTAATTAGAAAAATGTTTATCAGGCCGTATTTTTCAAACGTCGATTGATACTGTTTTTTGTATTCGGCAAGTGGAAGATCTGGTAAGATAAGACCGTCGATACCTATCTCCTGACATTTTTCACAAAATGCTTCTACTCCATATTGAAGTACTGGATTAAAGTACCCCATAAGTATTAATGGAATAGAAACGGACTCTCTAATTCCGTCCAGTTGTTTAAAAAGCAATTCTGTGGACATGCCATTTTTCAACGCCTGTGTAGAACTTGCTTGAATAGTGGGACCGTCTGCAAGGGGATCGCTAAACGGTAGTCCTATTTCGACCATATCAACTCCATTCTTTTCTAATTCTTGTAGAACTGGAACTGTGTCACCAATTAGGGGAAATCCCGCGGTGAAATAGATAGAAAGTAGTTTTTTATCTTGTTGTAATTTTTGTTGAATTCTGTTCATAGAAAGGTTTTTTTTCATTTTCGCGAAGGCGAAAACCTAATGCATTGCACTTGATTCAATTAATCTAACATCCATCTTAAATCATTCCATTCTGGATTTTTATCATTTATTAAGTTTTCTTTCCATTGTCTATTCCATTTTTTTAATTGTTTTTCTCTTTTTATGGCATTAACAACATAATTTGTAGATTCAAAATACACTAATTTGGTGGTCTTATATTTTGAAGCAAATCCCTTGGAACTTGGATAAGCGTGTTCCTTTAATCTTCTTTTTAAATTACTGGTAACCCCAATATATAAAACTGTATGGGTTTTATTTGTTAGTATATATGTATAGAATAGTTCGTTTTCTATCATTGTGTTGAGGTTTTCACCTTCGTGAAAATGACATGTTTAAACTTATAAATTAAAATAATCAATGTAAGTATTTAAGTCTTTATCACCACGTCCGCTTAAATTCACAACGATGATATCGTCCTCTTTAAATTTTTTATCCTTGAAAATAGCCAGTGCATGACTCGATTCAATAGCTGGGATGATTCCTTCTAATTTACTTAGCTCTATTCCGGCCTTCATCGCGTCATCATCGGTTATTGAGATGAATTCTCCTCTTCCGCTTTGATAGAGATTGGCATGCATAGGGCCTACACCTGGATAGTCCAGGCCAGCGGAAATAGAATATGGTTCTGTAATTTGGCCATCGGTAGTTTGCATTAATAAGGTTTTGCTACCATGGATAATCCCTATTTTGCCTAAGGCAGAAGTGGCAGCACTTTCACCACTATGGATTCCTTTTCCAGCGGCTTCCACTGCAATGATTCCAACCTCAGGACTGCTCAAATATTCATAATAAGCACCCGCCGCGTTACTGCCTCCACCTACACAGGCAATTACATAATCTGGATTAGATCGCCCTTCTTTCTCAAAAAGTTGGTTTTTAATTTCTTTAGAAATTACCGATTGGAAACGGGCCACCATATCCGGATATGGATGAGGGCCTACAACACTTCCTATGATATAATGAGTATTGGTAGGATTATTTATCCAGTCTCGAATTGCTTCATTCGTTGCATCTTTAAGCGTTTTACTACCGCTAGTTACGGGAATAACAGTAGCGCCTAACATTTTCATTCGTGCTACGTTGGGCGCTTGTCTTTTAATATCAACAGCTCCCATGTATACAATACACTCGAGCCCCATTAATGCACATACGGTAGCAGTTGCTACGCCGTGTTGTCCAGCACCGGTCTCTGCGATAATTCGATTTTTTTTGAGTCGTTTAGCCATTAAAATTTGACCTATGGTGTTGTTAATCTTATGGGCCCCAGTATGACATAAATCTTCTCGTTTGAGATAAATTTTTGTATTGTATTTTTCTGAAAGACGCTTTGCAAAATAAAGAGGAGTTGGTCGTCCAACATATTCTTTCAATAAGGAAGTAAACTCTTTTTGAAAGTCATCTTCTTGCATCACACTAATATAATTGAGTCGAAGCTCTTCCACATTAGGATATAGCATTTCAGGAATATAAGCCCCTCCAAATTCACCATAATATCCTTTTTTGTTGGCGTTATAATTCATTTTGTAATTTTTTTAAATCGGTTGTATTTTTTAATCCTGGAGAAATTTCGAATTTACTGTTCACGTCAATAGCGTGAATTGGAAGCCCGATTTTTAAAATATCTTTAATAGCCGGAATATCCTCTAATCCAATACCGCCGCTTAAAATAAACGGTTTCGTTGAATTGTAGCTTTTAAGTAGGCTCCATTCAAATTTAAATCCGTTACCTCCTTTTTCTGGTCCTTGGGTATCGAAGAGAAATTTATCCACGACATTTTCATATTCTCTTAATTGTAAAAGGTCGAAACTATCCTTTATTGAGAATACCTTCCAAATTTCTTTCTTGTTTAATGTTTTCTTTAATTCTTCACAAAATGCAGGGGCTTCTTCTCCATGCAATTGGATAACATTGAGTTTGTGAGTCATTGTTCTTTTTGAAATGTTTTCTATCGTAGCATTTACAAAAACACCAACCTTTAACACATCCTCGGGAATTGCCGTAGTTTCTGCATCGAAAAACCTCGGACTCTTATCATAAAATATAAAACCAATATACTCGGGTTGAAGTGCAATTACCTCTTTCAGGTTATGTTTTATACCACAAACTTTTAATTTAACTCGTTTCATTTCAGTTGGTTAATAAATTCTTCGGCGCTCTTACCTGGATTCTCTGTTTTCATAAAATTTTCGCCTATTAGAAAACCACTAAATCCATAGTTACGCAATTCTTTGATTGTAGAAACCGAGCTAATACCACTTTCGGATACTCTTACAAATTCAGGTGGAATAAATCTTGAAAGGTTTTTGCTGGCATCTACGCTAACTTCAAATGTTTTAAGATTTCTATTGTTGACTCCAAGCATATCAACGGTAGGGAGTAAAGATTTTTCAAGTTCTTTTCTATTATGAACTTCCAGTAATACGTCCAAATCCAAGCCTTTGGCCAAGGTTGAAAATTCTTTTAATTCAGTTAGGGTTAAGGAAGCTGCTATTAATAGAATTGCGTCGGCACCGTAAGCTTTGGCTTCATAAATTTGATATGGATCGATTATAAACTCTTTCCGAAGTAATGGAAAAGTTGAGACTTCTCTTGCCATTAACAAATCATCTAATGAGCCACCAAAGTAATTCGTGTCTGTAAGAACAGACATTCCACTAACGCCTGCTTTCTCATAACCTATAGCTACATCTTGAACCAATACCTTTTCATTGATAATAGATTTGCTTGGTGACCTGCGCTTGTGTTCTGCAATAATTCCTATAGCGGACTTCCTTAACACCTTGGCAAGAGAGTTTTTAGTTCCATTAAAATGTGGAGACTTTTCCAATATGGAAATTGGGAAGGCTTCTTTTTTTAAAGCTACTTCCTTATACTTATTTGCGATAATATGATCTAATATTGTCATCTTATTGTTGACTAAGCATTTGTAATTTCATTAAAGCCTTTAAGGCGCTCCCAGAATTCAAAGATTCTTTTGCCTTCTCAAAGCCTTCTTGAATATTGCAGTTTTCTGTTACTGAGATTGCCATACCAGCATTCACACAAACCACATTTTTCTGGGCTATGGTACCGTTCCCATTTAAAATTTTTAGGAATATCCTGGCCGAATCACTTACAGATTCACCACCATAGATATCTGATTGTTTAATTTTGGACACACCAAAATCTTCTGGTTGCAATATTGTTTCCGAAGTGTTGGTGATAACTTTGACCGGACCTGTTAATGAAATTTCATCATATCCGTCAATAGCATGTAAAACGGCATAATTCTTTGTGTTTTTTTGATAGAGATACCCATACATTCTGGCAAGTTCCAGATCGAAAACACCTACAAGTTGATTTTTAGGAAAAGCAGGGTTAACCATGGGGCCAAGCATATTGAAGAACGTTTTTACTCCCAACTCTTTACGAATAGGTGCCACGTTTTTCATTGCAGGGTGGAAGAGAGGAGCATGTAGCACACAGATATTGGCTTGATCCAGACATCTTTTTAGAAAATCAGGACTATTACTGAATTTAATCCCTAAATACTCCATTACATTACTACTGCCGCTAATAGACGAAACGCCATAATTTCCATGCTTTGTTACCTGAACTCCTGCCCCAGCAGTTACAAAGGAGGACAGGGTAGAGATATTAAAGGTATTCTTGCCATCACCTCCGGTACCGCAAAGATCTATTGTATTGTAGTCGTTAAGATCAACAGCTAGACATAATTCGAGTAAAGCGTCCCTAAAACCCTCCAACTCTTCTAATGTTACACTGCGCATCATATATATGGTTAGGAACGATGCTATTTGACTTGGATTGTATTTTCCTTCTGAAATGGAAACGAGTACACCTCTAGCTTCTTCTTTGCTAAGCGGTTCATGGTTAATAAGTCTGTTTAAAATTTTTTTCATTTATTTTTCAAAGGCTTTGATGCCAGTTTTTTTAGTTTTCAACCCAATTTTTGATGATCTGCTTTCCTTTTGGTGTTAATACACTTTCAGGATGAAATTGTACTCCACGCACATCGTAATGACGATGTCGAAGAGACATTATTTGACCGTTTTCATCAATGGATGTAATTTCAAGAACATCTGGAAAGTTCTCCGTAGCAACAACCCAAGAATGATATCTCCCAACTTCCAATTCTTTACCGAGGCCTTTAAATAGAGGTGCATCATCAACTAAGATACTAGCGTTAGTTGCTACTCCATGAAAAACTTCACTTAAGTTGTTTAATGTCCCGCCAAATACTTCGCCTATGGCTTGTTGCCCTAAACACACTCCAAATATGCTTTTTGAGGTTGCATATTTTTTAATTACATTTTTTAACTCCCCTGCTTCATCTGGTATTCCAGGGCCAGGCGACAGTAAAATTTTATCGTAATATTCAACTTCTTCCAATAAAAAACGATCGTTTCGCAGTACCGTGACTTCGCAATCCAGTTCTTCTAAGTAATGCACCAAATTGTACACAAAGCTGTCATAGTTATCAATTACTAATACTTTCATGGTTAAATATTTTCGGCTAGTTCAAGTGCTTTTGTAAGTGCACCAAGTTTATTATATACTTCTTGTAATTCTTTTTCTTCCTCACTTCCAGAAACAACACCGGCTCCAGCTTGATAATGCAGATTATGATCCTTACTTACAAAGGATCGAATGATAATCGCGTGATTAAAATCACCTTTGAAATCCATAAAGCCAATGGCTCCGCCATAGAATTCTCTGGGTACATTTTCATATTGCTCTAACAATTGCATGGCCCTATGTTTAGGAGCACCACTTAAAGTTCCAGCTGGGAAAGTGTCTGCGACAATTTGCATTGTTGAAGTTTTCGGGTTTTTAACAGCCGTCACTTTACTCACCAAATGAATCACATGTGAGAAAAACTGAACCTCTCTATAGGTTTCTACTTCTACATTAGTACCATGACGGCTAAGGTCATTCCTCGCTAAATCAACTAGCATCACATGTTCACTATTTTCTTTTTCATCTGCTGAAAGTTGCTTTGCCAATTCCGTATCTTTTTCATCGTTCCCAGTACGCTTAAACGTCCCTGCAATGGGATGAATTTCTGCGCGATCACCGCTAACTACAAGTTGGGCTTCTGGAGAACTACCGAATATTTTAAACTTTCCATAGTCAAAATAAAAAAGATAAGGGGAAGGGTTAACGCTCCTTAGTGCTCTATAAACATTAAAGTCATCCCCAGTAAAACCTTGAGAGAATCTTTTGCTGGGAACAATCTGGAAAACATCACCACGCTGACAATGCTCCTTACATTTTATAACCAAATCTTTAAAACCTTTATCATTAAGATTGGTCGTGGGATTCCCTTTTCTTTGAAACGGATACTCTGCGAAATTCTTAGATTTTAGCAATTGTTCTATCTGCGGAATATTGTTTTCTGAATCATAGCAATGAGCAAAAATATAGGCTTCGTTGTTAAAGTGATTGATGGCTATTATATTTTGATAAACCGCGTAGAATATATCGGGCATATCCAATGTCGATTTGGTTTTTGAAATAGAAACATCTTCAAAATAACGAACTGCATCATACGCCATATATCCGAAAAGACCATTATTAATAAACTTAAAGGAGTTTTCTTCTGAAGTAAAAGAAGTCGAAAAATCTTCTAAGATATCCGGGACGTTTGTTTCTGGCTTAATTCGTATCTCTACCTTTTTACCATTCGGAAAGTGCTGATAAATTGATTCGTTTTCTATTTTAAAAGAAGCAATGGGATTACAACAGATATAGCTAAAACTATTATCGTTGGCGTGATAGTCACTACTTTCCAATAGTAAACTGTTCGGAAACTTATCTCGCAAACGCAAATACACCGAAACGGGAGTCACTGTGTCTGCAAGTAGTTTTTTTGAGTATGTTTTTAGTCTGTATTTCATAAAATAAAAAAAGGCTTGTCGTGAAGACAAGCCTTTGTATGATTTATACCAATAGTGCTTTAGCTCACGATCTTTGACGTAAGTTAAGCCACCACCAAGTATTTGTTCTATTTGTTATCATAAATTGAACTCCAAAGATAGAAATGAAATTAATAACAGCAAATAAAAGTTTGTAAATTTATTAAGTGTCATCTCCATTCTGTTAAAAAATCTTCTAAAATCGGCATATTGAAACTACAATGAATTGTTAAATACTTTCTGAAAACCGATTAATTCGATATTTTTAAATAATGAAAAGCATATTGTTAGTGGTATCATTTATATTTCTCTTCTCTTGTGCAGATAAGAAAAAGGAGGCAATAGCAGAGCAAGCATTGGAAATTGCCGAATTGAAAGAAGAGGTGTCAAAAAACGACCCAAGGCTAAGAGTGCCATCATATAATTTTGAAGAATTATCTACACTCTTAACAAAAGATAATGATACAGCTTATGTTGTTAATTTTTGGGCAACTTGGTGCAGACCTTGTATTAAAGAGCTTCCGGCTTTTGAAAAGCTAAATGCAGACTATTCGGAAAATAAAGTTAAAGTGCTTTTGGTTACACTTGATTTTCCAGACAAGATAGAAAAACAAGTTATTCCTTTTATGGATAAAAATAATATCCAATCTGAAGTAGTGTTGTTGGATGATCCAGACTCGAATAGTTGGATACCAAAAATATCTAAAGATTGGAGTGGGGCGATTCCTGCAACTATTATTTACAAGGGTAAAGCTAGAGAATTTTATGAACGCTCTTTCACCTTTGAAGAACTTGAAACAGAATTAAAAAAAATCTTATAAAAATACAGATGATAAGAAAACAGATTATTATGGAAATTGCTGTTGTCTTAATTGTGATTGTTGTAATGAGCGGTTTTAAAACTAACAATGTTGAATTTCCTGTAGAGGGTACATATCGAATAGGAGATGTTGCAGCCGATATTAATTTAATGAACACAGACGGAACGATGGTTTCATATTCCAATTACCCAGATGCAAAAGGGTTTATCGTAATCTTTACCTGCAATACCTGCCCATTTGCAGTCGCCAGCGAAGATCGAATTATTACTTTGGATGCCGAATTCAAAGGTAAAGGTTACCCAGTAATTGCTATTAACCCTAACGATCCTTCTGTGCAGCCAGATGATACGTTCAAGCTGATGCAAGAAAAAGCCGAAGCGAAAGAATTTACTTTTCCGTATTTGTATGATGAATCTAAAACAGTGTACGCTCAATATGGTGCTAAAAAGACCCCTCACGTATATTTACTTCAGAAAGAAAGTGAAAAAAATATTGTGAAGTACATCGGAGCGATCGATGATAATGTTAGAAACGGAGCTGCTGTAAAAGATACTTTTCTTGCAAATGCAGTAAATGAACTGTTAGGTGGAAAGGAAGTGACCGTAAAAGAGACAAAAGCTATAGGATGTTCAATTAAAGTATAATACACCTATCCCTATCACTTAAATTAAACCGAAAATATGAGTAACGTTTTCGATTTTTTTGCGTCTATCAGACAATGAATTCTTATTTTTACTAAAAATTTACGATATGGCAGATTTAACACAGACAGAGTGGAGCGAACAATTAGCAAGCGATGATAACGCTGTTATCCTAGATGTTCGCACCGAAGCTGAAGTCGATGAAGGTTATATTCCTAATATGAAGCTTTTAGATATTCAGAATCCTGGAGCCTTTATGGAAGAGACAAAGGAAATGGACGCTTCGAAAAACTACTATGTATACTGCCGATCTGGTGGAAGAAGTGGTCAAGCCTGTGCGATACTAAATTCACTTGGTTTTAACAATACCTTCAACCTTATGGGAGGTTTTATGGAATGGGAGGGTGAAACAACTATTTAATTCTTAATTATGAAAAAAGTACTAACTATCTTGGTTTGTAGCATTCTTATGGCTTTTCAAAGTTGTAAAGAAGAAACCACATCTGTGGTAGAGGTAATATCTCCTCAAGAAATATATGACGCTGTTTATAGCAAGGATGCAAATGCCCAGTTGGTCGACGTTCGAACGGCTTCAGAATATACGGTGAGTCATTTAAAAAATGCACAGAATATCTGCGTTACTAATAATGATTTCCAAGAAAAGGTAAAGACTTTGGATAAGAACCAACCGGTTTACGTGTATTGTAAGAAAGGTGGAAGAAGTGCTCAAGCTGCAAAAATTCTAACCGAAATGGGTTTCAAAAAGGTGTATGACCTTCAAGGAGGAATTACAAATTGGAAAGAAAAAGGTCTTAAGACTGAAATGTAGTGTCATTATGAAATTAGATGTAAAGAGCTGCTGTAGGCAGCTCTTTTTGTTTAATTAAGAAGGATTGGAAAGATAAGCAGGCACAATCACATTAAGTTTCAGTTTTTACGTAATCTCCTATTAAGTTTTTTAACACATTGATTTACATGTAGCTAAATTGCTGCTAAACCGTTGCATCTTTGTGATTTTTAGGAGCTAAAGGCGTTATCTTAGGTAAAAAGAAGCGAATTATGAAAACACAGGCCCAAATCTTAAAAAGCGAAATGCATGCATTAATCGAAAATAGTTGTGCAGTCAATCCGAACACAAAAAATGAATCCTATAGTTTCCAGAGAGCCCTCCTTAAATTTTATTTCGGAGCTGCAGATGTTATTATAAATTACGATAAAGAGAGGATTACTTTATTTACCTCAAAGAGAAAGAGACTGCGAAGAATCATGATTTCTATCAATCCAAGACCATTGCATTAGTTGAGATTAGTTATATGACTTTAGAGAAAACCTTAAAGCAATGTCTAGAGGAAGGTGAGAAGCAGGAGCATTTTTATAGAAGTCTATTGTTTCATTACAATCACGTTAATAAAGGACTAGGAGCATAGAGTGCTTGACAAACTGCGACTGGTAATTTACTAGGGATTAACTAATACCAAAGTTGTTGTGTATGCAAGAAAACGGTCTAAAATCGCTCATCAATCATTGCGATTAACCCTAAAATTAAACAAAGAAAAAATGTACCAACTACTAATGCACCAACTCCCATAAATAGAATATTAAAGATTAAGTTATGTTTTTATTATTTCAAAAATAGTAAAGTACGATCAATTACCCATTCTTTCTTTAATAATATCTTCGAATTCTTCGTATTTCCACATTTTAATAATTCCAACACGGTCTGCAGTATAAATAGTTTTGTTTGCTTCATCGAATGTTATCGAACGAACTCCATGATCGTGTTTTATTAAGCTATATATTGGGTCTATTCGTGTTGAGAGTCTTGTTGCACGGATCATTTCTAATAGTGCTTTTGCTGCTGAATCAGTGTATAGTACTGATTTAGATGGTGATATGAATATGGATGTGCTTTCTGCCTCCATAGGTGGCGGTAAAATCGTATGGTATGAAAATACAGATGGGCAGGGAACTTTTGGTGGAGACCAAATAATTATTAGTGTCAACGATGCTCGTTCGGTTTTTTCATTTGATGTTGATGGTGATGGAGATATGGATGTACTTTCGGGTTTTAGTTCGAGCGTCGTTTGGTCGGAGAATCTCGATGGTAATGGTAACTTTGGATCATACCAAACAATTTCATCTCTGGCAGCTGGTGTTAACGAAGTTTTTGCAAGTGATATTGATGGAGATGGAGATATGGATGTGCTTTCCTCTTCCGCATGGACAGACGGTTCTAAAATAGCGTGGTACGAAAATCTTCATCCATTGGCAATTCAAGACAACCTACAATCGAGCTTTTCGCTCTACCCAAACCCAGTCCAAGAAACCCTACCTAGAAACTGAGTTAAGCATTAAATCCATTGGAATTTATGATCTTCTAGGAAGGTTGCTTCAAGAAATAGATGAAAGTGATGAGGTAGACCTTAGCGGTGTCGCCAATGGAGTCCTACTTCTTAAAATTGAAACAGAACAGGGTGTTTTTAGTAAGAAACTAGTGAAGGAATAACTTCAGAAAACCTTCCTCAAGAAAAGCAGTGGACAGAAATCAAAAAAGAATTGATGAAAGGTCACAGAAAAATGATAAAAAAAGGCAAGTCTAAAAAATAAATATTACTTACCACTAAATCAGCTACTCAAAGGGCAGCTGATTTTTTTATGTCAAAATTTTAATAACGAAAGGATAGACCTTTCACAATAACAGTAGTATAAAAACTCCCGCCGAAGCAGGAGTATAAACGTTCTTTGAAATTTTGATATACAATTAAAGAATTTAATTCTTTAGAACCTTATGGACTTCTTTGTTTTCGTCGGAAGTTATTTCAATAAAATACATGCCATTTGTTAAGACACTTATATCCACCACATATTGAGAATCATTAATGATTCCTTCACGTACTAATTTTC
>MAAC01018196.1_pt1 | contig 33500 bp, 32 predicted proteins | sample 1115981 | NCBI WGS metagenome assembly MAAC01 (sample SAMN04961126, study PRJNA320927) | seawater metagenome | isolation source: sample BD02T64 sea water enriched with oil for 64 days | place: USA:Gulf of Mexico | collected 2013-07-27 | reverse complement strand
GATAGCGCGTATTCTAGGCGTTTCTCGGAATACCGTCAGGAACTATCTTCGGCAGCCAGCCAAAACACCAACATATCCAGAACGACAGCCAAAGCCGTCGATTCTTGACCCTTTTAAAACCATATTTGCTTAAGCGTATTAAGGCGGCGAAGCCCCATTGGATCCCTGCGACCGTGCTACTAAGAGAACTCCAAGAACAAGGCCACCAGACCTCTTACTTTTCAAATACTTACCCCCAAGCCGTTACCAGATCATGGGACACACCCAAATGATCCAACACTCGCGCTACGACAAAATCAATCATCTCTTGAACACTTAGGGGCTTATGATAAAACCCTGGGGATGCGGGCATAATCACTGCTCCCATGTTCGACAGTTTCAGCATATGCTCTAGATGAATAGTAGATAACGGCATTTCTCTGGGCACTAAAATCAGCTGACGGCGCTCTTTTAATATTACATCTGCCGCTCGTTCTATTAAGTTATTGCTTGCCCCGCAAGCAATGGCTGACAATGTCCCGGCACTGCAAGGGCACACCACCATCGATTTTGGTCCTCCTGACCCTGATGCAACCAAACTTGTCCACTGCCTATCCGTATAGAAAAGCAATCTATCTTGCGAGTTCGGATATAACTGATAAAGATACTCTCGAAAGGCAGTGATATCTTTTGGGGTGGCAGGGTCAACTTCAATCGACATTACATCCAATGCTGCCGATGAGACCATCAAATGTACGTTGATATTGACATCTAATAAACACCTTACCAACGACAATCCGTACTGCACTCCCGATGCACCTGTGATCGCAACGCTAACCGACAATTCATCTTTTAACATGATGGTACCATTCCCTCAATTTCTCAGAGCTTCTCCATAGTTTCCCATAGACTTTCCGACAAAGGATTGCGATGCATCAATACCGTGCCAGCAAAGAAGCGTACTGTGCCCAACATGTTTACCAATCCTTATAAAGACCTCCGTGGTTTTATCAAGCTACTGGAAAAAAAAGACGAACTTGTCCGTATTCAAGCCCCTGTCAGCCCAAACCTGGAAATGACGGAGATATGTGATCGCACCCTGCGAATGAAAGGGCCTGCATTACTATTTGAAAACCCGACAAATTATCACGTTCCCGTGTTAGCCAATTTATTTGGTACCGAGCGCCGAATCGCGCTGGGTATGGGTAAAAACAATATATCTGAAATAAGAGAGTTAGGGGAGTTACTAGCGTTTCTTAAAGAACCCGCTCCACCGGAAGGTTTTAAAGAAGCATGGAGCCAATTGCCGATTATTAAACAAGTAAGAGCAATGTCTCCTAAAATGATATCTTCTCCCAAATGCCAAGAAATTGTGTTTGAAGGCCCTGACGTGGATTTAAGTAACCTGCCCATTCAAACCTGCTGGCCTGATGACGCGGCACCGTTAATTACTTGGCCTTTAGTTATCACCCAAGGCCCGAACAAACCGCGTCAGAACATGGGAGTTTATCGGCAACAAGTTATCGGTAAAAACAAACTAATCATGCGCTGGTTATCTCACCGGGGCGGCGCTTTGGATTTTCAGGAGTGGCAACAACAGCACCCGGGACAGCCCTTTCCTGTTGCCGTTGTCATTGGTGCAGACCCTGCCACCATTTTGGCCGCAGTAATGCCCATTCCTGATACATTGTCGGAGTTATCCTTTGCCGGTTTATTACGGGGAAGTAAAACGATACTCTCCTCCTGCTTAACCCATTCGCTTATGGTGCCAGGCAACGCTGAGATTGTTTTGGAGGGTTTTATTTACCCTAACGAAACTGCCCCCGAGGGCCCTTATGGTGATCACTCGGGTTATTACAATGAAGTCGCTGAGTTCCCTGTATTCACGATTGAACGTATTACACATCGACAGGATCCCATTTATCACAGCACCTACACAGGTCGACCGCCAGACGAGCCAGCGGTTCTTGGGGTCACATTAAATGAGCTGTTTATTCCTTTAATCAAAAAGCAGTTCCCAGAAATTGTTGATTTTTACCTTCCACCTGAAGGCTGCTCGTACAGGATGGCTGTGGTTAGCATTAAAAAATCCTACCCGGGTCATGCGGCACGTATCATGATGGGTGTTTGGTCATTCTTACGGCAATTTATGTATACCAAGTTTATTGTGGTTGTTGATGATGATATCAATCCACGGGATTGGAATGATGTGATTTGGGCAATGACAACACGTATGGATCCCGTTCGAGACACAACTACTTTAGAAAACACCCCCATTGATTATTTGGATTTTGCATCACCGGTTTCAGGGTTAGGTTCCAAAATGGGGTTTGATGCGACAAATAAAATAGGCAATGAAACTCAACGAGAGTGGGGGCGCCCCATTATTCGCGATAGAAAGATAGTGAAACGTGTTGATGATATCTGGGACAGCTTAGGCATTTCGCCTTGATATATATATCATGAACAGCGCCTACTTCGAGTGATACCCTTCGCCCGCTTATTTCGCTCCTCATGCGGAAATACCACATGGAACTGATCTATGGAATTAGTCTGCCCTGCAGGTAACTACCCGTCCCTCAAAGCTGCTGTTGATAATGGTGCCGACGCCATATTCATGGGGTTAAATGACGACACCAATGCGCGTCACTTCGCGGGGTTAAATTTTAATACCCGAACACTCGAAAAAGCCATTGATTATGCCCATCGACATAACCGAAAAGTATTTATGGCCATCAATACCTACCCGCAACAAGAAAGCTGGGGGCGCTGGAAGAATGCCGTTGATGTTGCCGCATCATTAGAGGTTGACGCTCTTATCATGGCGGATATAAGTCTTCATGAGTACGCGCTTCAACATCACCCTGAGATTAATCGACACCTTTCCGTTCAAGGGTCTGCTACTAATGTGGAAGCATTAAAATTTTATGTCGAAAACTTTGGTATAAAACGAGCTGTATTACCTCGCGTATTGTCACTTAAACAAGTAGAACGGCTGGCAGAAAAATCACCCATGGAGCTGGAGGTTTTTGGTTTTGGATCCCTTTGTATAATGGCTGAAGGACGTTGCCACCTTTCCTCTTATTTGACGGATGAATCACCAAACACCTGTGGTGCCTGCTCCCCCGCAAACGCGGTGCGCTGGGAAGAAAAAACCGAAAATAACGCGACTATCCTTGAAACACGACTCAACGGTGTGTTGATTGATAAATTCCAACCCAATGAAACCACAGGTTATCCAACGTTATGTAAAGGTCGTTTTAAAGTACAAGGGCACACATTCCATTCCTTGGAAGAACCAACCAGCCTAAATGCAATGGATTTACTGCCCGCTTTAGATGCAGCAGATATTAAAGCGATAAAAATTGAAGGTCGCCAACGTAGCCCTGCTTACGTTGCCAAGGTAACCAGTGTATGGCGACAAGCCATTGATCGGTTCTTGCGAGCCAAACAAAATGGCACTGAAGACAGCTATAAGGCCGATGCGCAATGGAGCCAGACTTTAGCTGAGTTATCAGAAGGCTCACAAACAACACTTGGTGCATTTCACAGGTCATGGCAATAACTAGACATTAGCTTTAGGAAAAGAGTAACAACGTGAAAAGAGCACCAACATGAAAAGAGTATCAACATGAAAAGAGTATCAACATGAAAATATCTCTCGGCCCCATATTATACTTTTGGTCAAAAGAAACATTACTTGAGTGTTATCAGAAGGTAGCCGAATCGCCCGTTGATATTGTTTATCTTGGAGAAACCGTCTGTTCAAAACGTCGTTCATTGGATATCAGTGACTGGTTAGAAATCGCATCCATGTTGCAAGATGCTGGTAAAGAGGTTGTTATCTCAACCCTTTCTCTAATCGAAGCGGAATCAGAATTATCCTCGGTCAAACGAGTAATAAACAATGGCAGTTTTTCTGTAGAAACCAATGATTTTGGCGCTATACAACTCGCCATAGAAAACAACGTACCCTTTATCGCTGGTCACTCAGTTAATTTATACAACGGCCATTCCGTTTCTTTGCTGGCAAACAAAGGTATGAAGCGATGGGTAATGCCTGTGGAATTATCTAAAGACAATTTATCGGCTATTTTAAAAGAAAGAGAGGATACATCCAGCACCATCTCATCCACATTTGAAACTGAAATCTTTAGCTATGGCCGCCTTCCCCTAGCCTATTCTGCACGCTGCTTTACCGCCCGAGCATTTGATACACCGAAAGATCAATGTCAATTTAAGTGTATAGAGTTTCCAGAGGGCATTCCCCTTTATAGTCAGGAAGAGCAGTCTCTTTTTCAAATTAACGGCATACAAACCCAGTCTCACCAAACATGCAATTTATTACAAGAATGGACAACAATGCAAGCCATGGGCGTTGACATTATGCGAGTCAGTATCAGCAATATTGATGAACTCAACATTATTAACCAGTTGCACCATTTGATGTCAGAAACAAATGGTGCAAACAATACAAGCGAACCCATCCCCCTATTAAATGCGGAACAATGCAACGGATACTGGCATGGAGACACGGGGATTGAGTGGAGAGCCTAGTTGTTACTAATTTAGTTGCCGCTGAACTACAACCAAGCTTAACGATTACTTATATCCACCGTCCTACGTTCCCTCCACCACATCCATATACTTTTGAAGCCACTGGATTAACAATAAAGGAAACCCGGTAAACTCAGTGGAAAACATAGTATTTTTCACCCCTAATCCCAATTCAGTATCCCCTTCCATCACTAATCGACGTTGGAAAAACAACGTATCCGGATCTTCCATCTGATTCGCCAGTGATACAAATTCTTTTAATGCACCTCGAATAACCGCATCAGCATTCACAGGCCCAGGAGCCATCATCAGACCTTTTTCCCCCAAGGTTATATTCCAATGAAGCTCCAGTTCTCCGTCATCAAAAGTCTCTTTAAATACCGATTGCATAACAGGCTCCATTGCAGAACGCTGAAAATCAAAGGGGACAAATCTTACTGGTTTTTTTAACAGAGGGTGAAGCTTTTTCATAACCGCTTTCGGTGGAGGGGGAAGTAAATTGCGAAACCGTTTTAAAGGATTAGGGTTTATCGACTGAGCCATACTGATGATTCCTAAACGTGAAAATGCTTACAATGCTTCCCCTAAAATGGGGCTATACATTGTAAGCATTCTTCAGGCTTTCAGAATGACGGATATCAACTAAATGTTATCGAACACTTGATTGATAACATTTAGTTGATATCCGCTTTGTATGGCCTACTCACTATTTAGTTTCGTGTAACCTGCTCACTAAATTGATACGAATTACACTTATTGACAACCAAGTCTTGCAACAAGGCCAATACAATAGCGAGTGCTTGCTCGACAGGGGAGTTGTGCATTTCTAACTGCTGTAAAATCTCATCATCAGCATCATGATAAACCAAGGCCGGTCGCCTCACTGGCTGCTCACTCCGAATCAACGATTGCTTCATTCTGTACAGCTCGTTAAAGGAGTCCGCTTTATCACTAGGTTGCCCTAATATGATGCTGATGCGTTCACGCAACAAGTTATGATTTACATCGTTTTCCATTTTCCCAAACAGCTCTAACATATGGCTGACAAGCAATACATTACTGGCAGAGTATGCTGTGCTCTGATGGGCCAACTCCAACAAACAAAACATCACCTTGTTCACCATTGACAAAGCAGTATCCGTTTCACTGGTATGCTGGCCATCAAGCCATGACCAAACGTCAGAGAATTTTAACGGTTTTAAAATGGGCCATTCTGCATCAAATGCACTTAACCAACCGTTGGTAAATATATTCGAATCTATTTGAGGTGGCTCAAAAGAAGCGGCACCCTTTCCTTCATAAGATGCATTAAGAATCTGACAAGACCCCGGAAGTGCAATATTCATCGCCAATACAAGCTGTTGAAAGAATACCGTCATGCTGTGATACAAGCTGTATGCTTCTAATCCACCATTTTCGGTTTCTAAGGTAACAACCAACTTTCCGCGTGCAGCATTTTTCTCATTTTTACAGGCCTGTAAATAATTTGCGAATCCACCCGAGACTTCTTGTGCATTTTTTAACGTTTTAACCAAATCTGATGCATCAAGTGATACTCTGTATTCTACAAGCTTAGCTTGATAGGGGTCTTCTACCTTAAACTGTATATCTTTTATGTATTTATCCGCACCTTCCCACGCACTAATAATCCAGCTAGATTCATTATCACCCGCATTAGGGATAACATCTCCAATATTCAGTGTTACTGTTTGCGAATTTGCCATTCACTTTCTCCTGCTTAATTTAATATCGTTTTGCTAATTTTACGATCCTGCAGCCCCATTGTTTCTTCTAATAGCTGCCGATCCAATAATTTTTCTTTTGCACCCTTATGCTGAATCACTGATTCTGCATTGGTCATAGCCATATGAATGGCGTTTTCTGGTGATAACCCGATATATTGTGCCGCCGCAAAGGTAGATGCAAAAGCATCCCCTGCCCCAGTGGTTTCTGCAATATCAATAACGTCTATCGGCTCACCCCTATAACAGTACTGTCGATCATAAACCGTTACACCACGAGCACCATCCGTAATCACGAACATTGAAGGTGGTAACTTTGCCATTTCTTTCATCAGTTCTCTGGTTTCCGGTTGCTCCTCAAAGCGTAAACCTAAGAATAGGGAAGCCTCTTCTTTATTCATTATGAGCACATCAACTTGATCTATCAACGCAGACAGAGCCTCATAACCCATTTCGGCCTGATAATTACTCGGGTTAAATGCCACTTTGCACGGTGTAGTTTGTAACAGTTCTACTACTGTATCAAAGCTTTGTTCCAGCATACTCGATAAATAAACCCACTGGGTTTCGAAAGGCTTAATATCTTTTAGCATAAGGTTATTGTTGGCCCCTTTAAATGCCAAAATCGTTCGATCATCGGCAATACTATCCAAAATCATAGAAACCCCGGTTTGCCCCTCACAACCACCAATGAAATCAATGCCTTCATCAGATAACGCGTGCATCACAAAAGCGGCATTTGCATCTTCTCCTAGTTTGCCTAGAAAAGCTGTTTTAAAGCCAAGCCTCGCCAGCGCTACCGCACTGTTAGTGCCTCCGCCACCCGTGGTAATGTTCAGCTCACTGATCAACAGCTTGCTACCCAACGGAAATGCGATAAGTTCCTCCGTTGTTGTTCGGGTTTGAATTTTAATAAGCTCAGAGTCAGTATTCGCAAACTGGTCAACCGTCGCGCTACCGATACAAACAAACTCATACTTGGCCAATACCTCATCCATACTCTCACCACCCCCTGCTTCTATCTGCAGTATACCGCCCTCTATATAATGAGAAGTGATATGAGTCACGCTGTCATTTTATTCGTTAACACACTAACAAATACGAGGCAGCTGCTCTCCGCTTAACATCGACAAAGCACGTGACACCCCATAAGCATTCATAATGTTTACCAGCCCCTCTTCTCCAGGTTTAGGGGTAACCACCTCACCGATCGTTATTGCCCCTTGCGTAGCATCATGAGTCGCCAATATATCAAGTATAGATTGCTCCTGCTCAGGCGGGGCGGATTATCACAAGTTGATCTAAGCCTTATTAAATCGAGATAACACCTTTCGGAAGCTTGTGTACTCCCTGAACGTCCAAAGCAACCACATTATTCACTTTTAGTACCGTATTCTACATAATCGGTATATCAAGGTTGATTGCCCGGTTTTATTATGTCTAATTGCGCTGGCTCTGGATTACCTATCGCTGCACCAGATTCAATCTCACGCTCTACTATTGAAACTAAAGATTCCAACGATTCCTTATTTGCTACCATTGAACAGATAATTAGAACAAATACCAACAACATCATAAGATTACCGCGAGAGTCAGGGCTTTCAGGTGTCAGCCCCTTTGGCTTTACATCCGTAGGATTTGAAAGGTTCTGCTGCTGACAATACACCATAAGATCTTTCTCTTGCTCTTCGAGCAAACCTTCCATTAAGCGATAATTACGCCGGTTCGCTTTCCAGGCCACGTCTAATACATCACCTACAATCGGTACAATACCTATAAGTAATTCGATTCCAATATTTAGCAACATTTTTGCCACAGTGGTAAGCGGCATTTTAAAACGTAGTGCTTTGTAGATAAAATAACTGGATATGATGGCTCCCGCTCCGTCGCCAATGACAGGAACCAAACCAATAATAGCATCCCAACCTACTCGCACACCGATCACCGGTAGGGTGAATGCCTCATCCAGTAATATGCTTAATCGTTCCAACTGCTGTTTTTGCTGTGTAATGGAAACTAACTGCTGTTGAGCTTCATTGGTCTTAGCTTTACTACTTATATCCATTCACTCACTTCCATCTGCGCTCTCATCTACACTCTCATTTCCATCAAGAACAAAACGTAATCCAATACCGTCAGCTTCTGTACGCACAATTTCCATCTCCAAAACCGGCGCATCGTCCATCATCCCCTGAACTTGCCCCTCCAATATGGTACCAATGGGCGGTAACTCAATTTCATTGGTTATCAAGAAAAGCCCACCATCTGAAATATCTCGGCTACTGACTTCAATCTCACCAATTTCGGCATGGGAGACCTTAATACGGCACTTCAGCATGGTTCGTTGAAACTTTCGCTGTTCTCTCATTCTACCACTCCTTCTATGTATTGATTATCATACAATAGGTCAAGAAACAGAACACCTCCAGAGTTTGACGGCAATCACTACTCAATATCACAATGTGCATTAATCAGGCTTTCTTAGCCATTTTTTTTCCAATACGTTTTTACGATACGCCCCCGGAGACACCCCTTCCCAGCGTTTAAAGGCATGATAAAAATTAGATGCATCGGAAAAACCTAAATGCTCAGCAATGGATTCGATATCAATATTAGGGTTGGCCAATTGCCTTAGAGCTCTTTCATGACGACAATGATCCCGCAAATTGGCAAAAGAAAATTGCTCCAGCTTTAACTTTCGCTGTAGCGTCCTAGGCGTCATATTAAAATACTCCGCCACATCTTCAAGTTGCGCCGGACTATCCCCTAGCGACCTTGATAAATACTCGACAACTTTGGCCCCCAACGACTGATGCCCCTCCAAACTTTGCAATCGCTTCTGCGCCAGATCTTGCATCTGCCGATGGTATTCTGGATAGGAGGTAAGTAGTGGCTCTACCAGTAGTACTTTATCGAACTGAAATTCATTTCGATGATACCCAAACTCAACGGGAACATGAAAAACGCGTTCATATTCATCCGAGTATTCCGTTTTGGGATGAGAAAAACGGATACGTTTAGCCTCCAACTTCCCCCCGGTCAGCGCGTTCGCTAGCGTAAACATCGTTGATGCAATCATATCCTGTTGAGCTACAACGTTCTCTCGAATGGCAAGTTCATCAATTGTGAAAATAAAAACTGCATTATCCCCTTCGACCTCTAGTGAAAAATCTGTAAATGGGGCAATGAGATTTTTAAAGGTGAATAGCTCGTCCAGCGCTTCTTGTAAATCTTTACTGGTAGCAATTAGCTGACCCACTAAATCCAAACTATGGTATTGAATGGATTCACCAAGGTACAAACCAAATGCCGGATCATCCATTATTTCATAGGCAGCATTAAACAAATCAACCATTTGCTGAAACGTCAAATAAGCGCCAGACTGACCAATAATCGAGGGGTCGATATCGGCCTTTTTGAAAATCTTCTCTACATTTATCTGTCTTTTGATTGCCAGGTCTAACAAACTAGGGATTAATGTTGCTGGCACTAGCCGCTGTTCTTTAGACAGACTCATATATTATGTATACCTTCTATTAAACTAGAAACACCTTGTATGATGACTCTACCATAATTATCAGGATCACTTGGTATATGCAAGCAACTAAAAGACCTTGCTGCCTAAGACATCTTTAACAGCATCAAAAAGCCGCTGATAAGATAGCGGCTTGGACACATGCATCAACATCCCAACCTCTTGGCTTCTCTGAATATAAACCTCAGTCACATGTGCACTTAATGCAACAACAGGAGTTTTAGGCTGAGCCCTCCCTTCTTGCCATTCATGTAATAGGATCGTTGCCAAAAATCCATCCAGTACAGGCATTTCACAATCCATTAACACCAAATCATACTGTTTACCTTCTTTTTGAAACTTATCCAGAGCCTCCTGCCCATTATTGACAATGTCTGCTTGCACCCCCATTCGCTCCAAGTAACCCAAAATGACTTTGCAGTTAATCTCATTATCTTCTGCGACAAGAATACGAGAACGCAATAAATTTCCAGGCAGTTCAGGCTCTATGGTTAGCGCTGATTCCGTCATCGCTTCCATCTCCGCCTCAAATATAGGTGTAAACTGACGTTCAAACTTATACGGCTTCTGAGGCTGTACACTAAGCGCACTATTATCTTGGAACGGAGTATTCAGTATTGCTCGAATTTTATCCTCGTACTCTAACAACTCAATCACCTGATCCGTATCACTAAGCACACAGTCTTCTAATACTTCAAAAGGTACGGTAAACCAAAATACGCTGCCTTTTCCGGGCTCGCTACGTACACCAATGTCACCATTCATCAAACCCACTATTTGGCGACAAATCATCAGACCCAATCCAGTCCCCTCATCATTAATCAGACGAGCATTTTCTATTTGGCTGAACGGTAAAAACAACCGGGTTTTATCTTGGTCACCAATACCAATACCGGTGTCTTTAACCTCTATTTTTAACACTAAATGCTCATCCAATATTTGATCTGTCATGCTGATACTAAGCGTAACCCGCCCAACCGTTGTAAATTTCAGCGCATTGGACAGCAAATTGATGATCACTTGACGAATCCTTTCTGGATCCCCCATGACGGTTAATGGTGTTCCTGCTTCAACAACAATGATTAAAGGCAGCTGTTTCTTTCTCGCCGCCATTTCAAATACCGTTAAACAATCAAGTAATAGTGCATTTACATCAATAGGTACTTTTTTTAGCGTTGCCTTTCCCGCTTCAATTTTGGAAACATCCAAAACACCGTTAACAACGTTCATCATACTTTTTCCAGAGTCCTGGATCGCCTTGAGATAACGTTTCTGCACCGCAGATAGCGGTGTTGTTTCCAACAACTCAGTCAACCCCAGGATCCCGCTCATTGGTGTGCGAATTTCATGACTCATTTTCGCTAAAAACTGTGATTTCTCACTATTTTCATCTTGAGCGGTAACCATTCCCTTACGAAAGGCGCTCTCCCTCCGCCTCATTAATTTCAAACCAATTCCTAATACAAAACTGAAAACAACAACTTCAATCCCCCACCCTACTTTTATACCTGTGGTAGTAAGCCCAACATCAGCGATAGCGCCCACGGCGGCAAGCTGTGCAACCGCCATAGCGACACTCACCGCTCCCCAACCAACAATAAAAAACAGTGCTTGATGATCTTTACGAAACGCACAAAAGACGCCAATACTCAGCAGAAGAAATGTATAGGCTGAAACCATATTAATCATGGTTTTGGCTACTTGAAGTTCAGATGCCCATGGGTACAACACCAATAGAAATAGCAATGATGCAATACCACCTAACACCCCCTGGTACAACCGGTAATAGCGCTGTTTAATAGACAACAACTCAATGGCAAACAATAAAGCGCCTATCATCCAGCACGCAATGAAAAAAATAACTGCAAAATTTTCAACATCCAGGAACGACCATAACGACGATAATGAGCCATCAGACAAGGAGCTATAACCCAAGCCACCAATAAAATGCACCATATAATACAGGTATATAGGATCCCTCATGACGATATATAAAATGCCTATCCCACCTAAAATGCTGAAAGCTATTCCATAAAACAACCCTGACATCCATTGACCAGCACTTTCATCTTCAAGAAAAGTATCAACGTCAGAAACTTCTAAGTTCATCGTCAAATTGCTTGTTGTAAGCACTCTAAAATAACACTCAGCACCACTTTCCCCTGACAATGTTAACGGTATGGCGTAGTGGCGCACTTTCAATCGACGGCGATCAAAGTCGGTTTGCTCTCCCAGCGGGTAATAATAGGTTCTACCTTGATTCATCTGGCAATACACATCAACACTGTCTAACAGCGGGTTAGGCACACTAAGAATCAGGTCTCGTGATAGTGTTTGAGCATTATATATCGCAACACGAAACCAATAGGCGCTGGAAGTAAAACCATAACTAGCAAACTCTCTTTGCAATCTCGAAAACAAGCCCTTTTGATAAGCTCTTTGTGCTTCCATAAATTTTGCATTAGCAGATGCATCCTCCCATACCCATAAGTTTGAGGTTAATTCAGCACCGTTTGCAGCCCGAGGAAGGTCATAAGCAAACTGTCTTGCCTTGTCAGATCGCAATTCGGAACCCCACGCGGTCGAACACAAAACGCATGCACTGAAACAAAGCAGCACAACATAGCTCTTCATTTTCACATACGTGTTTTTACTATTCACATTAGAACCTACGTGCTATTGAACTCCTGGGCACCCGAGTATATCGGTTTCTCTAGGCGTTCACCAATATAGCGGCTAGAATACGCAACTCACTGAATAACCTCCTTTACCCCTCATTAGCCTTTTACTTAACAAGCAGCCCCCCCATGAGCGAAGATAGATTTCAAGATCTAGAGATGAAAGTGGCCTTTTTAGACGACATAGTAAACAAATTAGACAAAACCGTTACCCTTCAGCAATTGCAAATTGAAGAGCTCAAACGTCAACTTCAGCACAGCCATAAACAGCTCGTGAATATGAAAGACTCCCTAAAAGACCAAACAACCGATGAGCCACCTCCTCATTACTAAGCACTATCACAACTAGGCACCACCACAACTAAACCTAGCAGCTGCATATCTCTATATATCTTCCCCCCAAATAGAGTCCCAAGGTTTTGGTTTATCAATATAGTACCCCTGAGCGAAATCCACCCCTAATTGACTTAACATTTGTAATATTCGATCATCTTCCACAAATTCTGCAACCGTACGTAGACCAAAAACTTTTGAAACTTCCACTACCGCTCTAACCAACGCCTGATCCTCTGGCTCATTCGGTAAATGTTTGATAAAAGATCCATCAATTTTCACGTAATCTAATGGCAACTGTTTAAGATGATACAACGATGAAAACCCAACACCAAAATCATCCAGTGCGAACTTAAAACCCAATTTTTTCAATTCTCGCATTTTCATCGCCGTGTCAGAAACATCCTCAACCGCCGCTGTTTCTGTAATTTCAAAAATAATCTCTTCCGGCTTCACGCCATATTGTTCTAAGAATTTCACAATGGATTGATTCAATGTGAGATTCCTAAACGACACCCCTGAAAGGTTAATCGCGATGGTTGCATTAACATTACGTCGCTCTAGTTTTTGTTTATAAGCAAAGGCCTTTTCAACAATTTGAAGGTCAACTTCTTGAATAAGCCCACTTTTTTCTGCAAATAGAACAAATTTGTACGTTGGTAGTAAATCTCCATTTTCATCATAAACCCGTAGTAACGCCTCGTAATGAGAAACGCCTCGTAATGAGACGTAGTGCCTAACGTAACACTTTGAATAGGCTGAAACACCAATTGCAACAAATCATCCGCAAGCGCTTCTTTTATCTTCTCGTTCCAATACACACGTTCATGAATTCTTGCCTTATCCTGCTCTCCCGGTTCGAATAAATGCCAACCATTTCTACCCGCATCTTTTGCTTGGTACATCGCTATATCTGCATTAGCCAACAGCTCATCCACATATTCGCCATGCTCTGGAAATAACGCCACACCTATACTCGAAGATACTCGGTGCACCCTTCCTCGCCCTTGCACCTCAATCCCCGTTAATGCACTGCACATTCTTCCTGCCACCGCTCCCGCCGTAGGTCGATCCACCTCCCGTAAAATCATCGCAAATTCATCACCACCTAAACGAAAAATCTGATCTGTTTCACGAGCCTCTCGACGTAACAGGTCTGCAACACAACCTAACAGCTCATCCCCTGTTTGATGTCCACTGGTATCATTAACATCCTTAAATTGGTCAAGATCAAAAAACAATACTGCTCCCGTACCACCGTAGCGCTTCGATTGCGCAACACATTTATCCAGTTCCTCAGAAAACCTGCGGCGATTATACAAGCCCGTCAAAGTATCATGGGATGCAAGCCAGCCCAATCGCTCTTCAGCCTCTTTACGTTCACTAATATCCAGTGCAATGGATAATACTAATTGGCCATTACGCGTATCCGGCAACAACGTATGGTGCCACGACATATACAACGTTGAACCATCCCTCTTACTCATCAACGATTCATGATGCAGCTCTGACCTTCGATGATTAAGCAATTCATTTAACTGAAATTGTAAATCCGGTAAATGATCACTTTTGGGGATCAACTGAAAAAACGAATGCCCTACTAACTCTCGCTCCAGCGCACCGGTCAGCCTCATACAATGAGGGTTTACCATAGTCACAATCGACTTATCATTTTGTGTCAATATCAGTGCGTGAGCGGTGTCCAAGATGCCATTTGCGAATTGCTTCTCTTCTTGCAAGTCTGAGGTTTTGATCTCCAGCTGTTTCGCTCTTTCTTTTAAATCATGTTGTAATGCTTCCAACTTATGGGACAAACTAATCGCTGTAATGTTTAATACATCACCTTCATCTCTTAAGGTTGACTCTCGAGACAAAAGTTTCATTTCTTTGCGTGCTAATGAGAATTGTCCCGTTGCGAGTAGCGGTAACGTAGAGGTAATCTGGCGCAGCCTGTTCAGCGGCCCCCATAAGGTTGCCAATAAAATAAACTCTGAGAAAACCAAGCCAAGACTTAAAAACATTAAGCCGTTCTGCCGAATAGAGGTCAGGGTTTCTTGCTGAGATGTAACATCTTCAACAATAATCAATTCACCTTGGCGAGGAAATGCGGCCCCTTTTAAGGGCTTAAGCAACAAGTGATATGAACGATCGTTATAGCGATAAATAACCCCACGGATCAGCAACTCCCTAGAAAATAACGTCGCAGCTTTTTGAATCAAAGGTGAATACATTTCTGAGTGTGTTACCGCCACCAATTGACTGTGCCACTGCGATAGGTAACGGTCATCTATATCCACATGATCATCCCGCCTTACCGCCACACCCACATTCGCGCGACTAATATCTTCAAAACTCGCTAACACGTCACTAAGAGAGGTGCCCAAGATCAACGTCCCATCTTCCATCCCCTCTCCCATAGGTAATGGCGCGGCCAAATATAAGTTACAAATGTCAAAACAGGTTACTGTCCACAAAGGCTTCCAATTTTCACGAAACCGTTGAATAAAATTTGGAGGTATATTGGCCTCACCCATCCACAATAACGGTTCATCAACGGCTGTCAGCACTACTGCGGCGTTAAGTCCTAAATCCAGCTCCATTTGGAACCGATAGAGATTAAATGCTGCTCTGACGGCATTAACATCTTTCGATACCAACGCCTTACTCATTCCTTCAATATAAGGAAAAACACTGCTCATCAACTCCAAATCATTTGCCGTTTTATCAACAATGGCATCGATTTGCTCAACATAGCGATGATTCGTATCAATACGCTGATCACGGAAAAGCTTATCTAAGAAAAAATTGGAACTAATAACAAAAATTACAAAAATAACAGATAGCAAAAGGCTGGTGAAAAAAAATGCTTTCCACTTAATACTAATAAACCGCTTAGAGTTAAGCAGAACCTCAACCACAGTAACTACCCATCATTCCACCTATCATTCTCAAACTACTCCTCAAACACAGAGATCATATGTACATTAGGGACGTCAACAGCCGTCTGTACATAACCGATAGCACCAGGAATTTGCTTCACAAGATCCAGCAACATTTGTTCGCTTTGCACTATTTGAGGCCCCCGAGCCCTACCAGTGTACTCCATACGATCCCAACCTTTTTTGAGTTGGTGAGGATAAACTTTTAATAAATCTCGACAGAACTGACGATGAGTATCACCGTCAATATCCAAAACAAATGCCGTGATCTCTACACCATCAAGCCATGACAACTGTCGCAAGCTGTAAATCGCACGTAATGAATCAACGCTGATTTTCTCGATTTCCACACTATCATTTACGACCAAAACGACAGAGGTATCTGCAGCACGCAAAGGCACCGATAATACCGTAAATATCATAGCCACAACCATTATCCACAAACGTGCTGACACACAACTCCCTCCTAATTCAAACAGGACAACGTAAGTATAGATGAGGATTAACACATAGCACAGAGAAGGGAAATGCGATTAACCGAGCTACCAGGACAACGATTTCTTAACAAAAGGGATGGTGATAAGTCGTTGCTCGCTAAGGGAAAGTGCATCTAACGTCTCTAGCACCGCTTGCAGTGATAAAATATCTCGAGGTGAGCGCTGAATAATGTATTCAGCAACTTCAGGTGCCAATTGGAAACCGCGTTTATGGGCATCAGATATCATAAATTCAATTTTTGCATCGTCAGCCAGGCTGGCAATTTGATAGACCTCCCCAGAAACTAATCGAGACTGAAGATCAGGCAATGCTATATCCAAAAATCTTGGTGCAGAGCTTGCGCTAACGATTAGAGAGCTATTACCATCAAATAATTTATTATAAAAATGAAAAAAGCCCTCCTCCCACAATTCGGCACCCAATAATCGGTCAATATCATCCACACAAACGAGATCAAAATGCTCCATGCCGTCAAGCACTTCGGGGCCGAACGCTAATAATTGCTCGGCCTCTAGATAAATACATCGCCGTTGAGCTAATGTGGCTAATTGACACTCTGCTTGTAACAAATGGCTCTTTCCACAACCGCTGTCACCCCAAACGAAGTAAAACCTACGTTCATTGGTTTCAGGCAAACATTTTAATGCCTTTACTAACTGAGCATTATCACCCACAACAAAGCCGTCAAAATCGCGCTTTGGCTGACGACCGAGGCTCAGTGTTAATTGCTGACCTTCTGCTGTGAATATTTTCTCAATCATAAAAAATCAATATCATTCCACACTAGCGCTGCTTGGCATTCGCAGCTTTAAGCTCTGTAATGCCCAAAAACACATATTGAACACCGCTAAGAACACATAATATCGCAACGATTAAGTTACCGGCTCCTAACAAGGCAACAGGCACCTCAAATAGTGCCAAACTGGCTAATACTATAAGCCCCTGCACAATCATCAAAAATGTACATGCTTTACCAAGCAATGTCGGACGCCCTTCAAAATGCCCAACAAAAAACCAATACAATAAGGCTCCAGTGAAAATAAAAATATCCCTTCCTACTACCAAGTAGGTCAACTCAATTGGGATATGCCCCAAAATGCCTAATACAACATAAGATGCAACCAATAACATCTTATCTGCAACAGGGTCCGCCACAGACCCAAACCAACTGTACCATCCAAATTGCCGAGCTAAGAAGCCATCTAACCCATCTGTTATGCCTGCAACAAATAACAGTAACAGGGCGCCTAAATATTGTCCGTTATACAATATGATGACAAAAGGCACGACGAGTATCATGCGCACAACGGTAAGGAAATTTGGTAAGTGTCTCAGCACTGAATTATCCCAACTACCCTTTCCAACGATACAATAATACCGTTCTCTGCGGCGTCTCGGGTGCAGGTAGAATTTCTGGTGCAGCCGACTCACTATCGAGCAACCCACTACCAATCAATTCGCCATCAACGATCAACACTCTGGGGTCAGCAATATCCGTCGGTAAAGTATCTGTTATTTGCACGGTATCTGTGGGCTGCAAACTCACTATTGGGGCTACTACATCTAGCAACGCCAAATGCCCATCTAACTTCAATGATTGTTGTAATTGTTCTTTGTCACTTTCCAAATAGACTTGAAATGTTAATACGTCGCCATTTAACTCTTGCATTTGAACTCGCCTAATTGCTACAAGTCCCCCTAGATACTTCGACACATCGGCATAAGATGTTAACTGTCGAATACCGCTAATTTGCAACGTAACGGCATCGGTTTCACCCGCAGAAGCCAAAATCGCGAATTTAACAGCCATTTGATCTGCAGCCCAATCAACTGCCTGTGCTATAGCATCATTCGCAGTATCACCTTCGCTATCAAACCACTCGCTTTGTCCATCAACATTTAACGTCCAACTACCAACCCAGAGACCATCATTGTTTTGATATACCTTAGCCATCAACACTCCAGTGGCGGGATAACGACTCGATGCTTCAATGAGCCGATCCGTAAACATACCCCATATATCCCCAATAGATACAACAGCTTGATCTTGTAAGTCATATATTGGCATGCTTAATGGCAAACCACGCCGGTGGCTTTCTTTCAATAACAAGCTGCTTAGCTCAACAGACGAAGACGGACTAACCAGCTGCCGTTGCCCTTCAAGCTCGGCCCCCAACCATAACAATACCTCCGGTCGATTGCTTGCCCATATAGGCAACCCCGCACGCCTTAGCAATTGATTGATCGCTTTAGGGTCAAATTGAAGCTTAAGGAGCAGCTCTGGTGGCTTGGGCACATCGACAGTTGCCTCGCCAAACATAGCCCCCTTATCGGTATCTGAAGCCAGGCCAAGCAAAGAGTTTACCCCTCCAGGGTGCACCGCTAGACTCTTTGACAACAATTTTTCATAGCCGAACTGTAACAAATACCTATCCGGCTTCGAAAGTGCTGTAACGATGTCAGGGGACTCAATTGCATGAGAATTACCACTCACACGAACAATAACCTCCGCCAAAGCATCTTGGGTCGCACCACGAAACGTTTGGGAATCTCTATCAACCACTTCTACCTGGGCATCATAAAGACCCGTTATTTCAACGGCATGGGCATTTATTGCACCCATCACCCCAACTAGCAGAAAAGAGATGCAAAAAAACCAATCTATTCGATTATTTCTTCTCATTTACAACACCTTAGCAGGCACCCTTATGGTTTGACTCTTTTGTTAACCTCAGATCAAGCCGCTAAGTTTACACGCTCACGTAGGCACATTAAACCTAACAGGTAACGAATAAGCGGTTAAACATGGAAAATAAGACGTTAGATATTGGGTACATCTCATACTCCTGGTAGAATTACGCTCCTTATTACGGTCGGTGCTCCATATTTGGCTCACCATCCCCTTCTCACAACTGAACTCAAGACCTAATCACTATGGCTGACAAGCAAGATTCTACGCAAAAAACGTCCCTAAGCTACAAAGATGCAGGGGTTGATATCAACGCCGGCAATGAATTAGTTGACCGAATTAAAAGCGTAGCAAAACGAACACGCCGACCAGAGGTTATGGCTGGCCTAGGTGGCTTTGGTGCTCTTTGTGAGATTCCTGAAGGTTACACTCGCCCTGTACTGGTTTCGGGAACCGACGGTGTTGGCACCAAGCTACGCCTTGCGATGGATTTGAACAATCATGCCACTATCGGCATCGATTTAGTCGCAATGTGTACAAATGACCTCATTGTTACTGGCGCAGAGCCGCTGTTTTTCTTAGATTACTACGCTACCGGTCACCTGAACATCGATGTTGCCGCCAGTGTTGTTGAAGGTATTGGGACAGGTTGTGAATATTCTGGCTGTTCATTAGTTGGTGGTGAGACGGCTGAAATGCCAGGTATGTATGAAGGCGAAGATTACGACCTTGCTGGTTTCTGTGTCGGTGTTGTAGAAAAAGAAGAGATTATCACTGGTAACGACGTTAGCGCGGGTAATGTGCTAATTGGCATGGCTTCATCAGGCCCACACTCCAATGGATACTCTCTAATTCGTAAGATCATTGAAGTCAGCAACGCTGACCTTAGTGTAGAGCTTGACGGGCGAACCATTAGCGACGCACTTATTGAACCAACCCGTATTTACGTAAAGCCATTGCTATCCCTATTTAAACAGCTCCCTGTAAAGGCACTTGCTCATATCACAGGTGGCGGCTTATTAGAAAACCTACCTCGCGTGCTGCCAAAGCACACTCAAGCGGTTATTGACACTAAGAGCTGGAAATGGCCCGCAGTCTTTAGCTGGCTGCAAGAAAATGGCAATGTAGAAACAGAAGAGATGTACAGAACGTTTAACTGCGGTGTAGGCATGGTTTTATGTGTTTCTGCTGACAATGCAGAAAAGACGTTAAAGCACTTAAATGATGCTGGAGAAACTGCATGGGTTATTGGGTCAATTGAACCAAGCTCTGACGTAGAACCTAAAGTTCTCTTTTCTGAATAAGTTGGAACACCGCACCTATGCAAACTGCTCCATCAAGCCCCGCTTCCATCGTTGTTCTGATATCAGGCAGCGGGTCTAACCTACAAGCTATTATTGATGGTGTCGAAGCTGGCACCATTTCTGGTCAAGTAACCGCCGTTATCAGCAACAAATCTGACGTAAAAGGTCTTGAACGAGCCGCAAAACATGGAATTGCCAGTTATGTACTAGACCATACGGAGCATGCGGATAGAGAAAGCTATGACCAGGCGCTTAAAACCCTCATCGATCAACATAACCCTCATCTTATTATCCTTGCCGGTTTTATGAGAATACTCACTGAAGCATTTGTTCAGCATTACGAAGGGAGAATGTTGAACATTCATCCATCTTTGTTGCCCAAGTTTAAGGGTTTACACACTCACAAGCGTGCGATAGAAGCCCAAGAATCGGAACATGGTTGTAGCGTTCACTTTGTCACTCCAGAGCTCGATGGAGGCCCCATCATAGGCCAACGAAAGGTAACCATTGATGCAACAGACACGGAAGATAGCCTTGCAAGCAAAGTTCAAAAAGAAGAACATTTTCTTTACCCACTTTGTACTAAGCTGTTTACCGAAGGCCGCTTACAATTAACTGATACAGGCCCCACCCTTGACGGTATAGCAATTATTGAGGGAGGATTAGACCTAACTAACACGGACGACCTCTAGATTGAAAATTTACCGTTGCTTGCTATCGATTATTGCAGCTGCTGCCTTGCTCTACAGTGCAGCAGTGCAATCAACAACACCCGCCCCTTCAATTACAACAAAAGCTGAGGCTGTTACATCGCTGGCAGCTGCACCCTCACACTTTTTCCCCATCCCTTTTACTGCTCAATACGATGTATCTCTTAATGGAAGTAATCAGTTAAAAGGTTCTCGCACCTTATCTGAATTTCAAAATAGAGAAGGTGAAAAAACATACACGCTAGAATACAAAGCTGAGCACCTATTATTTAAGATAAAAGAGCAATCCACCTTTCAATGGGTCAACAATAAACTCGTATCTCAATTGTACAAATCAGAACGCTCCCACCTCTTCGGCTCTCGTAAAAAAAGCGTACAATTTGACTGGTTATCTAATACAGCCAACTTCACCTATAAAAAAAGAAAAGGCAGCTTCAACATAGAGCCTGGCGTAACAGATCCGTTATCTACGTTGTTTGTAATCGCAACAAAAATCCAACAAGGAATGACGAGTATCAGCGTACGCGAAACCGATGACAATGACATTGAAACCCGCGAATACACTGTTGACGGCTCAGAAATACTAGCAACACCTATTGGCTCACTAGAAACAATCAAAGTGTCCCTTAATCGAAGAGATTCAACGCAAATTTGGCTCGCTGTCGACTTAAACTATCTTGCCGTAAAAGTTCGCAAAGAAAGTAAAAATGGAGATACTTACGAACTTAATATTCGAGAATATGAGGGGCCCAGAATACCTAGAGAACCACCCATTTTTGAGACAAAGAAAACAAAAAACAATATATAAAAAGGGGGCCAAACTGGCACCCTTTTTATATAAATCAATCAGTTACGCCTTCGGCAACGTAACACCTTTCTGCCCTTGATACTTACCACCACGGTCTCGGTAAGATGTTTCACAAGGCTCATCAGACTCAAAGAACAACATCTGAGCAACACCTTCATTCGCATATATCTTAGCAGGCAATGTGGTTGTATTTGAGAATTCCAACGTTACATGACCTTCCCACTCCGGCTCTAGAGGGGTTACATTGACAATAATTCCACACCGAGCATAGGTCGACTTACCCAAACAAATCGTTAGTACATTTCGAGGTATCCGAAAGTATTCAACAGTTCTCGCCAAAGCAAATGAGTTAGGGGGAATAACACACACATCCGCCTCAACATCAACAAAACTGCCTTCATCAAAGTTTTTCGGATCAACTGTCGCTGAGTTGATGTTCGTAAACACCTTAAACTCTCGAGAACAACGCACATCATAGCCATAGCTTGAGGTGCCATAAGAAATCAGCCGGTTGTCATTCGCGTCTAAGCGGACTTGACCAGGCTGATAGGGCTCTATCATGCCCTGCTCTTCGGACATGCGGCGAATCCAACGATCAGACTTAATGCTCATAATGTGTTTACTCAATCAAAAACCGGGAAAGCCCGCAATAATACACGGTTAGAGAGGGAAGGCAAACACTACATCTATGATGAGCGCTTAACGAACTTCGAAGGGATTATCGTCTCGAAATGTACCAGCAGCCATCGCAAAGGAAAGCAGAATAATGCTGTTAAAAAATACGGGGATAATCAAAAATGCATACCCTAAACTCTCAACAGCAGGCCCACCAATAACTGCCGTCACCGCCGTCGCCCCTCCAGGCGGATGCAAACAACGCATAACATGCATAGCAATCATTGCTACCGGGATCGCGATTGATGACGCTAATACATCATTGGATATCAATATGCAGCAACTGACACCAACAAATGCTGAAACAAGATGCCCGCCGACCAAATTCCATGGCTGAGACACCTTCGCATGAGGCAACGCAAAAATCAGCATAGCTGAGGCCCCTGTAGAAGCCAGTATCATGGGCGTATGCTCAGCTTCCAATATCATTAGACTAAAAAAAGACGCAACAATGGTCGCTACAAACGCCCCCACAACGGTTGCCAACTGCTCTTTTAGTGACATTTCTTCCATATATTAATCATCTTCCACCGAAATCACTGGGCCAGCTGCCATTTTCTCTGCAGCATCAGCCGCCAAAGCCCCAACAATACGATACGCTATCAAACGATAACGGGTGCTGATATCACTATCGACATCAGCACTCACGCTTGGCTTACCCGCGTCAGCCTGCTCTCGAATAGATATATCTAACGGCATACTACCTAACAATGGAACGCCGTATAGATCCGCCATTTTCTGCCCGCCACCAGTACCAAAAACGTGTTCCTCATGACCACAGTTTGAACAAATATGAACTGCCATATTCTCAACCATGCCCAATACGGAAATCGATACTTTACGAAACATCTCAACACCTTTCTTAGCATCAAGCAAAGCCAGGTCTTGCGGAGTTGTCACTATTACAGCGCCGGATACAGGCACTTTCTGTGACAAGGTCAATTGAATATCACCCGTTCCAGGGGGCATATCAACAATCAAGTAATCAACGTCTTGCCACAAGGTTTGCGTGATCAATTGCTGCAACGCACCACCCGCCATTGGGCCACGCCATACCATCGGAGTCTGCTCCGTCACCAAATACCCCATAGACATCGATTGCAGCCCATGAGCAATAATCGGTTTAAAATACTTTTCATCCTGTACTTCTGGGCGAGTACCATCCTTTACACCAAGTAATAAGGGTATGCTTGGGCCATAAATATCCGCATCTAATATACCGACATTTGCACCTTCCGCAGCCAACGCTAATGCTAGATTAATAGCGGTGGTCGATTTACCCACCCCACCTTTACCCGACGCTACCGCAATAATGTTTTTCACTGTCGACAAGGGTGAACCATCATCCAAGCTGTTTGCTCTTTCAACTCGCCAGACAATTTCTACATCTGCCATAGCAACGTCTGGAACTTCAACCAACGCTTGCGAAATCACATCGGATAACGCTTCTTTTGCCCCTTCTATTGGATAACGGAAAGCCAGCTTCAATTTCACAATAGAGTTTTCAACACTAAGAGCAAGAATATCCGCGACCTCTCCAATGGCTTTCTGAGAAAATGGGTCTATCGCCGTCAAAATGGCCGATTGTAAAGTAGCGGTAGAATCAGTAGTCATATAAATGCCTTATATAAGGAAACGCCAAGGGGTATACATTATCCAGTGACAAGCTAACACTGACCAAGAGCTAGTGCAATCAAGAGTGCAATCAAGGACCGAGCAATCAGGAAAATTCCGTGCATGAAATGCCCGGTACCGTTATAGTTAGCGGCTTATTGAACCGTCCATGTCGAACCTCATTAAAGAAAGAGCTTTATTATGTCTCGCACGCCCCGTGATATCTTAGTTACCAGCGCCCTCCCTTATGCCAACGGCCCTATCCATTTAGGTCACATGCTTGAGTATATCCAAACGGATATTTGGGTGAGATATCAAAAGGTGCGTGGAGAGAATTGCACCTATGTTTGCGCCGATGATGCACACGGTGCTGCCATCATGTTAAAGGCGGAGCAGCTCGGATTAACACCAGAGCAACAAATCGCCAATGTTCAAAAAGAACATGAACGTGATTTTGCAGGTTTTCATGTGGACTTTGATAACTTTCACTCGACTCACTCTGAAGAGAACCGAGAGCTATCAAGCCTTATCTATCAGAGAAATAAAGATAAAGGGTATATCGTAGACCGCGAAATAACTCAGTTATTTGACCCAGAAAAAGAGATGTTCCTTGCGGATCGATTCGTAAAAGGAGAATGTCCGAAATGTGGTGCGGCAGATCAGTATGGAGATAACTGCGAAGTATGTAGTGCGACCTATGCTGCGACCGAACTAAAAAAACCATATTCAACCGTATCGGGTTCAACCCCAATAGAAAAACCAACAACCCAATTGTTTTTTGACTTACCTCAGTTTCAAGACATGCTGAAGGAGTGGACTCGCTCTGGCACCTTGCAAGAAGGTATGGCCAACAAGTTAAGCGAATGGTTAGAAGCAGGTCTTCAACAATGGGATATTTCTCGCGAAGCGCCTTATTTTGGTTTTGAGATCCCTGACTACCCCGGCAAATATTTTTACGTTTGGCTCGATGCTCCAATAGGTTACATGGCCAGTTTCAAAAACTTATGTGATAGAGAAGAAGGCCTCGACTTTGATCATTACTGGAAAAAAGACTCCAACGCAGAGCTTTATCACTTTATTGGCAAAGACATTATCAACTTCCACGGTCTATTTTGGCCCGCCATGCTAACCGGGGCTAACTTTCGCACCCCGACTGGCGTGTACTCTCACGGCTTCGTTACTGTTAACGGTCAAAAGATGTCCAAATCTCGCGGGACATTTATTAAGGCAGAAACCTATCTTCAACATCTAAACCCTGAGTACTTACGATATTACTACGGTGTGAAGCTGGGCAATCGAATAGACGACATAGATTTGAACCTGGAAGACTTTGCGCAACGCGTCAACTCAGATCTAGTCAACAAGCTAGTCAACATTGCTAGTCGTTGCGCTGGGTTTATTAAGAAGAAGTTTGATAATACGTTATCAGAAAATATTGCGGCTCCTGAGCTACTTAAAGAATTCCAAGACAGCGGTGATGTAATTGCTGATTTTTATGAAAACCGAGAATTCGGGCAAGCACTACGAACCATTATGTCTCTCGCAGACAAAGCCAACCAATATATTGACGAGCAAAAGCCTTGGGTTTACATCAAAGAAGAAGATAAACAAGAGCAAGTAAAAGACACCTGCTCTATGGGTATCAATTTATTCCGTATTTTAATGATCTACATAAAACCTGTATTACCTATAATGGCGGCTGATGCTGAGGCATTTTTAAATGTTGCACCATTATGCTGGGATGACAAAGACCAGGTTCTTACCAATCATGAAGTTAAAAAGTTCAAACCACTCATGCAGCGCGTTGAGATGGACAAAGTTAACGCCATGGTTGAACAATCCAAAATCGAGGCAGAAGCGGAAGCTCTTCTCAATAAGCCTAAGGTAACCCTTGACCCAAATAGCCCTCTTGCCCTGGAGCCAATTGCCGACGAAATCAGCTTTGATGATTTCGCAAAAATAGATTTGCGTATTGTTAAGATTGTTAAAGCAGAACATGTTAAAAAGGCGAATAAGTTACTTCAATTAACCTTGGATTTAGGCGGTGAAGAACGTAATGTATTTGCAGGCATAAAATCTGCCTATAACCCTGAAGACCTAGAAGGGAAATTAACCGTTATGGTTGCCAACCTAGCACCGAGGAAGATGAAATTTGGAATGTCGGAGGGCATGGTATTAGCCGCAGGGCCAGGTGGCGAGGACATTTATGTCTTATCTCCAGATTCAGGAGCGATACCAGGCATGCGTGTTAAGTAGATAGTACGCAGAACATAGTGACGATGAAAAGAATTCGAGCCACCATTAGCGGCCAAGTACAAGGTGTTTATTACCGCGCATCCACTGAGACAGAAGCTCGTCGCCTTGGCGTAACGGGTTGGGTTCGCAATCTTGCAAATGGCGACGTGGAGTTTGAAGCGGAAGGACAAGAAGATGCTATTGATGCTTTGATTCAATGGGCGCATCAAGGGCCAGCAATGGCCCAAGTAACCCGTATTAATATTGAAACATTACGGACATCAAAAGAAAACAACGCTTTCGATATCCGTTATTAGCACTCCGCAACACTACCCCCCTGCCCCTTTACAAAACGATTAACCCTCTTTAAACAACGCATTCCTAAAACTCGTACTAAAATCCCCTGTCGCCTGCAAATCCACCAATATTGTTTTTAACCCCCACTGCAATCGGTTCACTAGTACAAATGGTTTTGGCAAGTTCATTGATTTTTTATTCTTGTTTTCATAGATAAAAAAACGATTGCCTTCCTCTTTATATTCTTTGGTATAAGTAAAAGGTTCTTCCGAAGTGATGGGAGCCAAAATAAAACCGTAAAGGTCCCACTGGTAATCCCAATCAAACTTCGCCTCATTACCCACAAAACCCATTTCCCGGATAAATATTTTAAAGCCCTTTTTGTCACCCGCTAGAACAGCCTTTACCATCGATCGCCAAGACTCTAGAAATTCAGGTTCAAAGTAACGAACACAGCCAAAATCCAAAAATACAACTTGCCCATCATCGCGAAAAAGATAATTACCTGGGTGCGGGTCACCGTTAAAAAAGCCGAATTTAAAAATAGACTCATAACTCATACGAAACAGTGTTTCAGCGGCTCTATTTTTTGCTTCCTGAGATGCTGAATCTCTGAATTCATAAAACCCTTTGCCTTCCATGAACTCTGTCACTAGCACATTATCCGAACACAACGCCTCTACGACGTTAGGAATAATAATTTTATCGTCATTAGGCCAGCACGTTAATGCATATTGCTGATTTTTTGCCTCACGCTTATAGTCACATTCTTCAACGATACGGTCATGTAACTCTTTAAATATCGCCTTGCTGTCAACCGACATCCCCATCACTGAAGAGGCCATCGCAGTCATGGGTACAAATTTATCAATAATAGACAAATCACTACTGATCGCCTCTTTTACCCCTGGATATTGTATTTTAACAGCAACGGCTCGGCCTTTGTACATTGCCTTATGGACTTGACCAATTGAGGCCGCAGCCATCGCTTCAGCTTCAAATGACTCAAATACCTCTTCTAAAGGTCGCCCTAGTTCTTTCACCAGTAGCGACTTTATCTCATAAAAAGGTAATGCACTGGCTTCGGCTTGTAACTTTGCCATCACCCGCTGAGCTTCAGGTGGCATTTGTGGCGTCATATAACTGGCCATTTGACCAAACTTCATCACCAAGCCTTTCAGCTGATCCATATCCTCAAACAGTTTTAGTGCCGCATCAACAGCATCTTTTGTTAACCGTTCTCTATTTTCAATCACCGAAAGGTCTGTATTAAGTGCATCATCAGCAAGATTCACTGCACTGCTTGAAAAAACCCCTTGGGTTTTATGCTTGATAAGTTTTTTAGCAACGCCAACGCCTAACTTGGCAGAAAGTTTAGCCGTTACCAATGTACGTTGGCGAAACCCCTGTGCGACTGATGTGAATTTTTTATCCATAACACACTTCCTCCTTTAATATCCTCAAGCAACAAGACTAACAGACTCTTCTTCTAGTTGTATATCCCAAAGCCATACTCGCGTTATGATAACTACTTAGCACACAAAAACCACGCCATCGCAAACTTGAAGCAAACGCCAATGAACACAACGTCACTACTTAACGCATTGTTATCACAATTCCCCGAACAACTAGATCAGTCGAAGTACGCACTAGAGCAACACAGCGGTGATGAATCTTGGCACCCCAAACAACACCCCATTGCTGTTATATACCCTACCTCAACTCAAGACGTGAGTAACGTTGCCTCTTTATGCCATCAATACAATGTCGCCATGTCAATTTTCGGCGCAGGCACAAGTGTCGAAGGGCAGTCTATTCCTGCCCCTGACTCTCTTTGTATTGATATGTCTCGAATGAATACGCTATTAAACCTTCACACTGATGACCAAGACTGTGTAGTGCAGGCAGGCCTAACTCGTCTGGAGCTAAACGCGCAAATCAAAGACCAGGGCTTATTTTTCCCCGTCGATCCTGGAGCCAACGCGAGTATTGGTGGCATGTGTGCAACACGAGCCTCAGGCACCAACGCGGTAAAATTTGGCACCATGAAACACAATGTCCTTGGCCTTACCGCTGTGAGCGCCGACGGCACTATTTTCCATACGGGAGGGAGAGCACGTAAAAGTGCCAGTGGTTATGACTTAACGTCCCTGTTGATTGGTTCGGAAGGTACCTTAGCTATTATCACAGAGGTTACGTTACGGCTTCAAGGTATCCCCGAAAATACCGCCGTTGCTACCGTTCAATTTCAAAATCTTGAAGCCCTGACTCAATTGGTATTTCAGGTTCTGCAACTAGGTATCCCAATTGCCCGCATTGAATTACTAGACAAACCCGCTATCACTGCCGTCAATCATTATGCTCAATTACAACTGCAAGAAAACCATACGCTATTTTTTGAATTTCACGGAAGCCTGCAATATATTCAAGAACAAACCAATACGGTAGAAGAGTTAAGCGAGGCGTTAGGCGGTTCTCACTTTTCTTGGGCCACACAACAAGAAGACAAAAGTCGCTTATGGAAGGCCCGGCATAACGTATTATATGCCGCCAAAGCAACCCTCCCCAACAGTACCGTATGGACAACCGATGTCTGCGTTCCTATTTCAGCACTCGCACAGTGTATTTTAGACACTCATGAGGACATTCAAAACAGTGGTTTATTGGCGCCTATAGTCGGACACGTCGGTGACGGCAATTTTCATTTACTCATTGTTATTCCGAATAATGACAAAAACGCAATGCAACAAGCTAACACGCTCAATGAGAGACTCATTCATCGTGCCTTAACCATGGGGGGAACCTGCACTGGCGAACACGGCATTGGTAAAGGAAAAAAACACGGTTTAATCGAGGAGCACGGTAATGGTGTTGATGTAATGAAAATAATCAAGTCCAGTCTCGACCCTCAAAATCTGCTAGGCCGAGGTAATATCTTTTCACTAAAATAGCGCCAAACAATATCAAACAACATCAAACACTACCCAACACAAAGCATTGACCTGCACCGCTACCCTTTGCTCTTTATTTGCGCTAATGTACAGTTTTCACATATTCAGAGATATAGGAATTTTTAACCATGTACCGTAAAGAACTGAAGGTTCTCGACTGCACCATCCGCGATGGTGGCCTTATCAACAACTACCAATTTAGCGATGAGTTCGTTAAAGCCGTATATGCAGCAACCTGTCAGGCCGGCGTTGACTATATGGAGATCGGTAAAAAACTTTGCGTGAGCGACTCCTTTACACGGGAAAAGTTTGGTAAGTGGAATTTCTGTGATGAAGACGACATTAAACGTGTTGTGAATTCTTACGAAGGGGATTTTCGACCAACACTTGCTGTCATGTATGACGTAGGCCGTGTTGACACCGATAGCTTAGTACCCGTAGACCAAAGTGTTGTTGGCATGATTCGCACCGCATGTTACGTTGCTGATATTGATAAAGGCTTGGATCTCGTCAGACGCACAAAAGATCAAGGTTACGAAACCACTATCAACATCATGGCTCCCTCTGCAGCGATTGAAAGCGATCTCATTGAGGCATTAGAGCAGGTTGAGAATGCTCCTGAAGTCGATTACCTCTACTTTGTTGATAGCTATGGCGCTTTTTATTCAGAGCAAATCACATCGTACTTAGATTTATTCAAAAAACATGCTCCCAGCAAAGAGCTTGGTTTTCACGCCCACAACAATCAACAGTTAGCATTTTCTAACACCCAGCAATGCATTATTGAAGGTGTTAACCTGCTTGATGCGACCGTTAACGGGATCGGGCGCGGTGCAGGTAACTGTAACCTAGAATTATTGCTTAACTTCCTTAAAAACCCTAAGTTTGATGTTCGCCCTATCTATAAAGTCATTCAAGAACACATGATTCCATTACGAGAAGAAATTGAATGGGGCTTTAATGATATCTACGGTATCAGTGGCCACCTGAATCAGCACCCTCGAGATGCAATGAAAAAACGTGCGGATAATATAAACAAAGACAACTGCTATGACTTTTTAGTAGAAAGCATGAACGAAGATTAAGCTTATATTCAATAAATATAATGCTATACGATAGTAGCGCTATACGATAAATGTGTAACGCTACTATCTCGGCAGTTTAATAGAAATAATACTGGCCAGAAAAACAAAGACTGTCGACACCACCAAACACGCCTCTAATCCATACCACTGAAACACAACACCTGACAATAACGTTCCCAACAAACGCCCTGCCGCATTGGCCATGTAGTAGAAGCCCACATCTAAAGAAACACCTTCCTCTTTAGCATAAGAAACAATAAGAAAAGAATGCACGGAAGAATTCACAGCAAACACCGCACCAAATATCAAAAGCCCACCTATCAGAACGTACTCAGCCGCAAAATTAAAATAAAGCCCGCCAGAGATGACCAGCGGTAGCAAACACAGAGCAACAGACCATTCAAATGCCGTTTTTCCATCTGGTACCTTACCTCTATCAACACCCGTTATCTTAGGTGCAATGGTTTGCACAAAACCATAACCCACAACCCATGCAGCCATCATCATGCCAACTTGCATATGGTGCCAATCTAATTGAGACTGCAAATAAACGGGTAACGCAACCACAAACCAAACATCTCTAGAACCAAATAGAAACAATCGTGCTGCTGATAGCCGATTCACAGCAGCGCTTTTAGAAAATATTTCAGTGAACTTAGGCTTATAGGACGTTTTTCCAAGGTTCTTATCCAGCAACAAACCGTTCAATGTTAAAACCATCACTAAAGCGATTGCCATTAACGCCACTGCGCCCTGAAAACCTAACCACGCTAACAGTGCTCCTCCCAGAAAAAAACCTATTCCTTTCAAGGTGTTTTTTGAGCCTGTCAAAATCGCAACCCAACGATACAACCGCCCCTGAGCATTATTGGGCACCAGTAACTTGATACTGCTTTTGGCGCTCATTTTATTTAAGTCTTTGGCAATACCCGATAAGGCTTGCGCCACCATGACGTATACAACCGACAACATCGATTGATCAACCAACAGCATCGCTAAAGACACTATTTGCAAAAACAGGCCAATCTGCATGGTCACATTAAGCCCGACTCGCGCTGCCAGCCAGCCACCAAACAAGTTAGTTACGATACCAAAGAATTCATAAAGCAAAAATAACGTTGCTACTTCCAGTGGGCTATAACCCAAATTATGGAAAAACAGCACCACCAACATCCGCAAAGCGCCATCGGTCATAGTGAATGCCCAATAACTTGCGGTAACAACAAGATACTGCTGAAGAGCGCGTTCCATCATTTTTCCAACTCATCACATATAAAGACAATATAATTACAATGACAATGCGATTTTTTTCGCTAATTCCATCATCCGGTGCACATAGCCCATTTCATTGTCATACCAGGTTAATATCTTCACTTGAGTTTGATTAATGACCATCGTAGATAGCGCATCAATAACACTTGAACGTGTATCGTTTGTGTAATCAATAGACACTAATGGCCGCTCTTCGTAACCCAACACGCCAACCAAACGATTCTCCGCAGCTTCTTTTAATGCGGCATTCACCTGTTCAACGGTCACAGGTGTTTCAACTTCAAACACACAGTCGGTCAAAGATGCATTAGCGAGAGGCACTCGGACAGCAATACCGTTAATTTTTCCTTTTAACTCTGGAAAGATTTCCGTGATGGCAGTTGCTGAACCAGTACTTGTTGGAATGAGTGACATGCCACTAGCACGAGCTCGGCGTAAATCTTTATGGTATTCATCCAAAATACTTTGTGTATTTGTCACATCATGAATCGTAGTAATACTTCCGTGTTTTATCCCAAAACTCTTTTGCAGAACATCTACAACGGGAGCAATACAATTGGTTGTACAGGACGCTGCAGTCACAACATGATGCTCTTCGTGGTCATAAAGGTGGTCATTCACCCCCATCACAATATTCAAGGTGCCATCTTTTACTGGCGAAGAGACAACAACCTTTTTAACCCCTTGATCAAAAAATGGCTTCAATGCTTCTTTGGACTTAAACTTACCGGTACATTCAATAACTATATCTACGCCTAAATCAACCCAGGGTGTATCGCTAATTACTGCGTTTTGGGAATACCCCACAGGTTTACCACTTACATATAGATAGTTATCGTTTGATGTCACCTTCTGTGGCCAAGTCCCGTGCACTGAATCAAATGTTAGAAGGTGAGCGGCAGCCTCACTATCTCCCCCAATTTCATTCACATGAACAATCTCAAGCTCAGGCCAGCCCCAGGCTGCACGAAATGCCAACCTTCCCATTCGGCCAAAACCGTTAATTCCTACTTTGATTGCCATACTTGTCTCTTCGATGATAGCTACATTAACATATGTAGGGTTAGCCTAAACCAGAATAAAATCATCTGGATCACCCATCGGCCGCATTATATATGCCTACTCACAAGGACATCAACACTCCCCAAAAAATACTCATTAAGGGTAGGTTTGTCATACAAACGCAATATAAACAGGGTACAAAAACTGGTTATTTAATCAGTATTTTCAACAATCTAACACAAGGTATTTGTCGAATTGGGGCTATATATGAGATACTCCCCCGCCCCCAATGGGGAAGTAGTATATTAACTTTTGGTATCTGGCTTGATACCCCCGGGTTTACTGGGATACAGCGTATTTCAAGTCCAAATAACGTTTAAGCCCCACAAAGAATAGGGCTATTTTTTGAGGGTAAGCCCAACCGAGAGGTTACGGCTACAAATATAGGAAGTTCTAAATGACCAACATTAGCAATAAATCGGGTGGCTTGTATCGCTCTGAATTTGAGCACGACAGCTGTGGTATCGGCTTTGTAGCCAACCTTAAGGGCAAAAAGTCCCACGATATTATTGAGAATGCGCTAACCATGCTCACATG